>Ga0185299_10001878_pt1 | contig 36042 bp, 31 predicted proteins | sample PaiPotPPA55metaG_FD_128002 | JGI IMG/M metagenome (GOLD analysis project Ga0185299, IMG submission 128002) | Iron sulfur acid spring bacterial and archeal communities from Banff, Canada, to study Microbial Dark Matter (Phase II) - Paint Pots PPA... ...
GATTTCGACCATTCTTAAACACTTTGACGTGACGTTCGGAGCTCATTAGAGGACCTCCTGTGGCATATGCCAGGCATATGCCAAACCGGTAAATGTGTCCACGCTTATGTTTTGATGCCCTGAGCCGAGCCGAAGCCTGGACACCACGGACCTACGAAGCGTGAAACCACATGTGAATCAACGTGGCTCCGCCCAGCGATGCCAGAAGGGCGACCGGCATCACCACGGTGCCTACCTTAAGAAAATCCCAGAAGCTTACATCAAGTTTTTCTCTACGCAATGCGATCAGCCACAAGATAGTCGCCAGTGAGCCAGTGATGGACAGGTTCGGTCCCAAGTCGACGCCGATGAGAACAGCGTTTGCTATTAGACCTTTTGCGTGCGCGGTCTGAAGTGTGCTCCCGGCTATCAGCCCAAGCGGTAGATTATTGATCAGGTTGTTCGCGATGCCGACGATAAATCCAGTTATGAATGCGCCGGTAGTTGATCCGAACGTCTGGGCCCACCCGAGCCATTTCTGCGTGAACTGCAGCGCCCCGATACTCTCCATCGCGTCCACCATTACAAAAAGTCCGGCCACCAGCATTAGAGTTGACCAGCTGATCTCACGAGCGAGAGCGAGTGGATTGCATCGTGCCTTGATCGAGGCAACCGCTGTAATCACTAGCGCAACCAGACATGTGGGCAATCCCAAATCTTTGCCCAATGATGATGCAGTTAACAGTACAACTACCATGATCCCCAATCCACCCAGCACCAGCTTGCCGTTGCCCTCTAGTGTTTTCGCCTCCGCTTCGCATTCAATGGCCGCGCAGAGTTGCTCCCGGAAGAGCCAGCGCAACACGACGAATGTCGCGGCAACGGAGAGGAGACACGGCACAGCGAAGGATAAGAGCCAACTGCCTAATGGCGGCATTTGATTGTGAAAGACAACCAGATTCGCAGGATTTGAAATCGGGAGAAGAAATGAAGCTGCGTTCGCGATGAAAGCGCAGACGAAAAGATACGGCAAAGGCTCGACTTTGGCCTTACGCACCGCCGTTAGGATCGCTGGCGTCAGAACCACCGCCGTAGCGTCGTTTGACATGAGAATCGTGACGACTGTTCCAGCGGCGTAGACCAGCGCAAACAGCCTTGAGCAGGAGCCGTTGGCTCCGCGCACCGCAACCGACGAAAGCCAGTCAAAGACTCCATGCTCGCGTGCCAGTTCAGAAAGCAACATCATGCCTATGAGAAATAGGCAGACGTCTACCGCTTTTGCGACGGCTCGACCCGCCAGTTGCAGTGGCACCAATCGGAGAACAAGGAGAAAGAGGACGCCACCACCAATCCAGTAAACCTCGGGGATGTTGCGGGGTCGGATGAGCATCAGCACGATGCTGACAACGACGATGAGAGACAGCAGAAGAGGCGCGTGCGATATCAACTAACGCTTGCTCCCGTTCTTGTTCGGCTTAAGCGCGGCATCATGGTCGATGTTGCGTCATCATTTCGCGACAGTGGCGCGCGATCTGTCGCTCTTCCTGTGTGGGGACAATCTGAACCTTGTCCGCGGTGAGCCCAAGTGATGCAAGGCCTTGGGTCGCGGAGGATCGAACGTGATCGCTGTGTTCTCCGATCCCGCCGGTGAAGACCAGCAAATCCACCCCGCCCAGCAAGGCGAGATACGCCCCGATTGTCTTGCGTACAGAAATGGCAAATACATCAAGGGCAAGTCGGGCTTTTGGATCATTGGAACGAGCGCGTTCCTCGAGCGCCTTAACATCGCCCTCGCCAGAGGAAAGAGCGAAAAGGCCGCTCTTTTGATTGAGCAGATCTTCTAGCTGGTCGGCTTCGAGCTTTTCGTTCCGCAGAAGATAGAGGATGACTCCCGGATCCAGGTCGCCAGATCGTGTAGCCATGGGAATGCCGCCCGTGGGGGTGAGGCCCATCGTGGTGTCGATCGAGGCCCCGTTTTGCAGTGCACACAGACTCGAGCCATTCCCCAGATGAGCGAAGATGGCTCGCTTGGGAAGCTTTCGACCGAAATGATGCACCAGCGACTCGTAAGAAATACCGTGGAACCCGTAACGACGGATGCCAGCCTCAAAGTAGCGCTGGGGGAGGGCGAAGCGGCAGGCAATCTCCGGCATGGTTTGATGAAAAGCGTCGTCGAAGCAGGCGTACTGCGCGGCCGAAGGAAAGATCGACTGCGCGGCGGCGATGAGCGACAGGGCCTGCGGAATATGCAATGGAGCAAAGTGGGTCGCGGAGCGGAGCTCATCCAGAACTTGCGGTGTGATGATTTGGTGTCTGCGAAGGTTGGGGCCGCCGTGCACGACGCGATGGCCGACAGCCAATGGCATGTTGTCGATATGTTCCCGTATCGCTGCAGCGAGAGCGTTCAGGGCGTCGCTCTGCGATTCGTGAATACACTCGCGCTGCGAAAGGGAAGTGCCATCAGAGGAACGAATGTGTAAGGATCCATCGTCTCGTCCGACACCTTCCGCACTCCCAGTCAGCATCGGCTCTTCGTCGGTTTCGCCGGGACGGTAGATGCCGAACTTCAGCGAAGACGACCCGCTGTTGAGTACCAGGATGAGACCGTCTTTCTTTGCCAACTTGTTCGCCATCTATCTCGGCCACTTCCAGTTTCGAATTTCTTCCTTATCGATGCCTTCCGCGTGAGCGTAGGCAACACTCTCAATGATTTGACCCTTCAGCCATTCCTTAATGTGTGCCCCAACGGAACGCAGTCGTGGAACTCGGTCGATGACATCAATAGCCAAATCGAAGCGGTCAATCTGGTTAATAATCGCCAGCTCCAGGGGAGTATTTATGTTCCCCTTTTCTTTGTATCCGCGCACATGAATGTTGTCATGATTGTTTCGCCGGTAACTGAGTTTATGAATGAGCGAGGCATAGGAATGGAAGTTGAAGATGACGGGCTTGTCCGGGGTGAAAAGCGAATCGAAATCGCGGTCGGAGAGTCCGTGGGGATGCTCGGTGGCTGGCATGAGGCGGAAAAGATCCACGACATTCACAAATCGAATCTTCAAATCGTGGAAGTGTTCCTTCAGAATTGCGACTGCCGCAAGAGATTCCATGGTTGCAATATCGCCGGCGCACGCCATCACCACATCGGGATCCTCACCATCATCGGTGGATGCCCAGTCCCAGATGCCGATTCCCTTGGTGCAATGGGTTACGGCATCCGCCATGGTCAGGTACTGAAGATGTTCCTGCTTGTCCGCGACAATGACGTTGACGTAATCGCGGGACCTGAGGCAATGATCCGTGACGCTTAGCAGGCAATTTGCATCCGGCGGCAAGTAAATGCGCACCACGTCGGGGCTTTTGTTGGTGACCACGTCAAGAAATCCCGGATCCTGGTGCGTAAATCCGTTATGATCCTGCCGCCACACCAAAGAAGTTATGAGAAGGTTGATAGACGGCACGGGGGCACGCCAGGAAAGATCATTCTTCGACTTCTCCAGCCATTTAGCGTGCTGGTTGAACATGGAATCGATGATATGTATGAAGGCTTCATAACTGGAGAAGAAACCGTGTCGGCCAGTGAGAACATACCCCTCAAACCAGCCTTCCAGTGTGTGCTCGCTGAGCATCTCCATGACGCGTCCGGAAACATCGAGCTCGCCCCCGTCGGCGTCTTCGGGCTTGTATTCAGCGAGCCAGGTCTTCTTCGAAGCGGCATAGATGGCTGTGAGCTTGTTGGATGCGGTCTCGTCTGGGCCAAAAACGCGGAAGGAGTTCATGTTACGACGCATCACTTCAGCAAGAAAGTGTCCGAGCACATCAGTCGGCGAACAATAGGTCGCACCCGGCGCCTTTACCTCTACGGCATAATCGCGAAAGTCCGGAAGTGCGAGTTCTTTACGAAGCAGTCCGCCATTGGCATGCGGGTTGGCCGAGATGCGGCGGGGCCCCGAAGGTGCAAGTTCCTGTAATTCTGGTATAAGAGTTCCGTTGGCATCGAAGAGCTCTTCAGGCTTGTAACTTCGCATCCATTCTTCTACCAGCGTCAGATCTTTCTTGTTTGTAGCCGGATCGGCTATGGGGACTTGGTGAGCCCGCCACGAGCCTTCTATCTTGTGTCCGTCTACTTGCTTCGGACCTGTCCATCCTTTCGGGGAGCGCAAAACGATCATGGGCCAGCGCGGGCGAGTCACATCTCCGGTTGTGCGGGCGCGTTGCTGAATCGAACGAATCTCCAGGATGCATTGCTCCAGAGTGGAAGCCATTTTCTGATGCATCGCAAACGGATCTTCTCCTTCTACGAAATAAGGTTTATGGCCGTACCCAGTCAACAGCGCTTCTAGTTCCTCGTGTGGAATGCGCGCCAGGATCGTGGGATTCGCGATCTTGTAGCCGTTGAGGTGAAGCACCGGCAAGACGGCTCCGTCGCGAATCGGATTTAGAAATTTGTTTGAATGCCAGGAGGTTGCGAGCGGGCCGGTCTCCGCCTCGCCATCGCCTACGGCGACGGCGACAATGAGATCGGGATTATCGAACGCCGCTCCATAAGCATGCGAGATGGAGTAGCCAAGCTCGCCGCCTTCGTGAATCGAACCAGGCGTCTCTGGGGTGCAGTGCGATCCGATTCCTCCGGGAAAAGAGAACTGCCGGAAAAACTTGAGCAAGCCCGCTTCGTCGCAACTCTTGTCGGGATAGATCTCGGAGTAGTGGCCTTCGAGATAGCAATTGGCAAGTGTGGCGGGCGCGCCATGACCGGGGCCGGAGATGTATATAACATTCAGGTCGTATTTTCGGATGAGCCGGTTCAGATGAACCCAAATCAGAGATTGTCCGGGATCGGATCCCCAGTGACCAAGGAGCCGATTCTTGATGTGTTCCCGCTTCAGCGGTTCACGCAAAAGAGGATTCCCGCGCAGGTAGATCATGCCTGCCGACAGATAATTGCAAGCTCGCCAGTAGGCATGAATCTTCCGCAGTTCTTCGGGCGGAAGGGGCGTCACTTCAGTCGTAACAGCCATCAGATATTCTCCGACAAGATCAGGTTGGGGCCCCCCCAGCAATATTCTAACCCTACCGCCTCGACTCATCTGATGCGCAAGGTTGAGTCTTCGATTTATGAACAGATCCTTACTCGTCCACGGGGAGAGCGCGAATACGTTAGCAGGAGTGCGGGCCGTCTGTCACAGTTTGCTCGCACATCCGCACATCGCGGCGAGAAGTCGTTCGACCAATTTCCGTTTCGGCTGGCAAGCGCCAAGATGCTTGACAGCTATTTCACGAACGTCAGCCCATGCGGCACGGCCCACCGGAAAACATAAGCGTAAAGCAGCACGATGATTCCGACGATGGAACACAGTGCCACTGAGTGCCAGGCCACATAACGGAAAATAATCCCTTCGTTGCCTACCTGCTCGGTAGCTGCCGTCGCGATCGTGATGGACTGCGCGTCCACCATCTTTCCCATCACTCCGCCCGCGCTGTTGGCCGCGCACATGAGGATGGGGTCGATGCCGAGTTGCTGAGAAGTGATTCGCTGCAGGCCGCCAAAGAGCGCGTTCGCGGACGTGTCGCTGCCGGTTAGCGCAACGCCCAGCCATCCCAGGAATGTGCCGAAAAATGGATACATCCATCCCGTGCGCGTGAACGCCAGGCCTAACACGGCATCTAGTCCCGAGTAACGAGTCACATAGCCCAGTCCCAACATGAATGAGATCGCGACCATGGCAAGCCGCATTCGCACCAGGGTTCGCCAAAAGATCTTCATTAGTTGCACAGGGCCTAATCCCAGAAATAATCCCGACACAATCGCGGCAAAGAAACATCCCGTGCCGGTGGCGGAGAGCCAGTTGAAATCGTAACGCGCCGCCTCGGGTGTCGGCTTGGTAACAATGGGAGCCGCGCGCGAGATGGCGTTGTTCAGGTAGGGTACATCCCATCCCGGCGGACCGGGCCGAACTTTACCATTCGCCAGAACCACCCGAAACGACGGTGTGGTGGCCAGGTTCATGGCTAGTTTTATTTTCGGCAGTCCCCAGAGCAGTACAAAGAGTGAGAGGATCGCGAAAGGCATCCACGCCTTCAATACCTGCCCGGCGCTGTAGGTGCGCACGCTGACCAGTCCATCGAATTTCTCCGCCGTCCATTCGCCGCCCACGTCGTCGCTAATCTTCCCCGTCGCCGCAGCCGCCCCGCCCCTGTCGTCATAATCGAATCGCCAAATTTTCTTCGGCTTCCAGAATCGGAGGAAGGCCAGGACTGCGACCAGCGAGACCACGCCTCCCATAATGTCCACCAGGTTGCTGTCTACGTAATTCGACCAGAAGAATTGAGTCAGAGCGAAAGAAATGCCGACTACAGCGATGGCGGGAAATACTTCGAAGGTTTCCCTCCAACTGACCATGGTTTTCACCAGCCAGAAGGGAACGATGATCGCGGTGAAGGGAAGTATGCGTCCGATCATGGCGTTGAGATCGGATTCTGGCAGAGCCGTTACCGCCGCGAGCGTGTGAACCGGAGTACCGATCGCTCCCCAAGCCACCGGTGCGGTATTAGCGATCAGATTTAATGCAGCAGCATGAAAGGGCTTGAATCCCAGCCCGATCATGAATGCGCCCGCAATCGCCACTGGTGCGCCGAAGCCCGCCGCGCCCTCGATAAGTGCGCCAAAACAAAACGCCACCAACAGCACCTGCAGCCGGCGGTCGGCCGTGATTCCGGCCACTGACTCCTTCATGATTTCAAACTGTCCGGTCTCGACTGAGATGTCGTAGAGATACACCGCGGCCAGAACGATCCAAGCGATTTTCAAAACCCCAAAGGCCACGCCGTAGCCAAAGCTGAGGCCTGCCAGCATGGGAGGCATTTTGAAAACGACAATTGCAACCGCCACCGCCGTTGCCGCACCGGCGATCGCGCACCAGTGCGGCTTTACTTTAAGACCGGCGAGGAGCCCGAGAAGAACAATGATGGGAAGAGCCGCCACCAGTGTGGAGAGCCACCAATGGCCGAGTGGATCATAGATCTGAGTCCACTGCATTCACAACCTCCTGGCGAATGGAGTTTGCTGCGCAACAGAAATCAAACACGCGAAATGGAACTTTTTCACAACCGCAATCAGTTTTCCCAGCTCTTCGGAACATTCACGTAAGAGCGATCCAGTTGAGCGACCGATGGGCAACCGAGCAAGCGCAATGTGCGATCCAGATCCACCCGCAGAATCTCGATGGCGCGGTCGACGCCAGCTTCACCGGCGGCTGCTAAACCATAGGCATAAGCGCGGCCGCACAGCACGGCGCGCGCTCCCATGCAGAGAGCTTTGGCGATGTCTGTTCCGCGGCGGATGCCGCCATCCATTAATACTTCGATTCGGCCTTGCACAGCTTCCGCCACTTCCGGCAAGGCTCGCAGAGAAGCCGGCACGCCATCGAGCTGCCGGCCGCCGTGATTCGAAACCGAAATCGCCGCGGCTCCTTCATCCATCGAGCGGCGCGCATCGTCCGCTGTCAGCACACCCTTGACGATAATCGGTCCCTTCCAAACTTCTCGGATCCAACTCAGGTCAGCCCACGTTACCGCGGACTCCGCCAGGGCCGCAGCCACATCAATCAGCGGCAACGGTCCCTTTCCCGGCACAATGACATTCGGAAGTCCAGGCAGACCGCCATCCAGGAAGTAATCGACGAGCCAGCCTGGACGCGAGAGAATCTGCGGAAGAAATGGGATCTTCTCGAATGGCCCCCCGCTGATCAGTTCCCTCATTCCATTGCGATAATCGCGCTCGCGGATTCCAGAAACTGGAGTGTCTATGGTGACGACGAGTGCGTTGAACCCCGCAACGCGCGCTCTCTCAATCGCAGCCTCGGCAGCGCCGCGGCCGCCCATAAGATAGAGCTGATAAAAAACGGGGCTTGTGGAAGCCGCTTTCACGTCTTCCAGCTTGTGCCCGGAAATCGTCGAGAGAATATAGCCGGTGCCCGCCTTGCCCGCAGCGTGCGCGGCCGCCACTTCGCCCCCGCGGTGCATGAGGCGGCTGTACCCGACAGGTGCGAGCAAGAACGGAAGAGAAAGATCGAAGCCCAGAACACGCGTGGACAGGCTGCAGTTCGCTAAGGCGACAGCGTGTCGCGGCCGAAACGTAACATCGTTGAATATGCGGCAATTCTCACGCAGGGTGACTTCGCCCTCGGCGCCGCCATCGAGATAATCAAAAACCGGCTTCGGCACCCGCTGCCGAGCGAGGGGGCGGAAGTCGTCGATGCTAACAACTCGTGGCGACGCGACAGCGCGCGAAGATCTCGTCATGGCAAGGTCATCGTCCGAAATGATGAAGCAGGCGGTTATCCTACCACCTGCAGAAACCGACAGGAGACGAAATTTTCCCGGCAGCAAGCAGACGGCAGACGAAGCGTCCGCTCATTTCGCTCAGGACGCTTCTGCGTCAGCGGACGGATTCACTTTGAGTTGGTCAAAAGTACAATCGCGACTGCGGAGGTTCGGCAAGGGCTTGCACGAGTTCGGGGAAATAACGATGCAACGGCTGTCCGGCTTTCGATTGCAGAAGAACTTTCTTTCCATCGCGAAAGGCCAAACACCGAAATCCATCCCATTGCGGCTCGTAAAGCCAGCCGTCGCCTATCGGAATCTCCTCCCCAGGATCGGATTCCGCCGGTGGGTATGGAGGACGGATCGGCAAGCGGACTGCCGCGAACTTCTCGCTCGCAGGTTTAGATGGAAGGACGCGGGAGACCACGGGATCAATTTGTCTCCTGGTGGAAGTCTTCGTGGATATCTTCTTCCCATGGGTTCTTTCGTAGGATAGTCAGATCTTCAGGCCGCCCGCGGTGGACGCTTTCACTAAGTATTCCTGCTCCACCGAGCTAGAGCAATCAACAAAAGCCCTTAAAATATGTTTGGTCATTTCGTAGGGAAATTCGGTAATTCGCTAAATCGTGCGCCACGGCGGAAGCTCGTCGGAGAGCGTATCAGGAGACAATCGTGACGATTTCGAGTGGGCTATGCGTCTGGCCTTTGTGGACCAAAACCGAGTTATCCCTCCTTTCAAGAAACAAGTCAACGCTTATGCCCCCGCACTGGAGATCCTTAATGGCGAGGGTGGGAATTCCCTCCGGGAGATAGGGATCATCGAAGAGGATGCGCTTGCGTTCTGCGTCGATGGAAATGCCGAGACACGCCTGCAGAATTAAGAATGGAGCAGCGGCTGCCCAGGCCTGGGGCGAGCACGCGACCGGATAAAGCGTGGGACCTTCTCCCGGTCGGCGATCGATGCCGCAGAAAAGTTCCGGCAGGCGGTGCAAGTCGACCATGCTGCTCAAATCAAGCAGACCCATAAATATCCGGCCGGCAAGTTCCTTGTGACCGTACTTCGCCAGCCCGCTGGCAATGAGGGAATTGTCATGCGGCCATATCGATCCGTTGTGATATGAAAGCGGATTGTAACGCACTTCGCTCGAGGCTACTGTTCGTACGCCCCAACCGCTGAATGACTCCGGTTGAAACAGCGTTTCCGCAACGCGCCGCGCGCGCTCCGGGGACGCAATCCCGGTGTATAGGCAATGGCCCGCGTTTGATGTGCGGACACGGCAAGGGCGCTTCTGACCATCCAGTGCCAGCGCATAAGTAGAAAGATCTTCACACCAGAATTGTTGTTCGAAACGCGCGCGGAGATTCTCCGCCTCGAGCTCCAGCGCGTCCGCCTTCTGGGAGCCACCGGCAAAACGGCATAAATAAGCAGCGGCTAGTTTCGCGGCATAAACGTAACCTTGCACTTCGCAGAGCGCGATTGGAGATGTAGCGATGGTGCCGTCCGCCTGGAAAATTGAATCGTTCGAATCCTTCCAACCCTGCTGTACCAGCCCTTTTGTCGAGCGTTGTTTATATTCGACAAAGCCGTCGTCGTCGATATCCCCGAACTCGTCAATCCAGTTCAATGCGCGCTCAATGTGTGGCCACAAACGCTGTATGAACCTGGAATCCGCGGTGCGCTCGTAATAAGCGCGCGCGAGGATAATAAAAAGCGGCGTCGCATCTACGCTGCCGTAGTACTTGCCGAATGGCACTTCGCCCAGGGCCGCCATTTCTCCGCAACGCATTTCGTGCAGGATTTTTCCTGGTTCCGCCTCAATTGTGGCGTCCACTTTATCGGCCTGACTCGAGGCCAAACATTCCAAAACGCCTTTTGCCATTCCCGGGTTCAGCCACAGCGTCTGCAGGGCTGTGATGATCCCGTCCCTGCCGAAAACCGTGCCAAACCATGGCACGCCGGCATATGGGTAGTCTCGTTCTGGATTTCCAACCATCATCATCTGCACATCGGAGATGGAACGGTTGATCCAATCGTTGAAGCGTGAATTTGAACCGTACATCCGCGGAAAAGATTCGCCCACTCGTTCGAGTTCCTGCTGCGCAACATTCTTGGCTTGGGAATGGCTCGTAGTGTGCGGCATGAGATCGGAGTCGCACGATATCGACAAACGAAAGCTAACTCTTTCTTTGGGGCGAAGGCGGACTTCATAGTCCAGTGCTTGCTCGCTTGCCTGGTGGGGCGTCGCCTCCCATTGAATGCGGGTCCGCCGCACAACATGGTCCAGTCCTTCATACGACAGCAGAATCGATTTGTCTGCTACTTCCGCTGGCAGGAGCCGGCCTCTCTCCGGTCTGTGCATCCCTCGCACTTCGAAAATATCGGCGAAGTCAGCCCCGAAGGTCGTGCGAAAGGGAACGAGAAGTTCGGAGAGGCCGTGATTGACAAACTCGATCTCCTCGTAGCAAGTGTTGCTCCACAAGAATCTTGAGCGCAGAACATGCAGCGTTCCCCGCGGAACTACTACTTCACCGTTGCGCGAAACGTCCAGGTTCGCCAGGTCGCCGGCAAAAAGAAAATTACTGGTTTCCACGGTTGAACTCAAAAGCAAGGGGCGCGTGCCCCACAGAAGCAGCACGAGTTCGGACAAGTGCCGGGTGTCTTCAAAGAAGAGTCCCTGCTCCCCCATGCCCGTGGTCCGGACGTCGCCGAGACGGTCGAAGACAAAAAACGTTCTCCCGTATTTGAGAACTCGCGCGCGATCGTCGACTGGCGATTGAGAAGTCGCTATGTAGTACTGTTGGGTGCCAGGTCCGTCCAACTCAGAGCTCCATCGTTGATCGTGATTGCAGTTGGCTCTTTTTGAACCAGTCTTTGGTAAATGGTGAGATACTCCGCTGCCATTCGTTCAGCGGAGAAATGTCGCTCGAAATGTTTACGGCAGCTCTGGCGACTGATTGCTTTTAGGTTTTCTACGGCCGCCCCGGCCCCGTCTACGTCGTCGACGATGAAACCCGTCACGCCATTCTCCAGAATCTCGGGGACCGAGCCGTAAGGGTATGCGATTACCGGCGTCCCACAGGCCAACGCTTCGATCATAACAATTCCGAAAGGCTCGGGCCACCGGATGGGGAAAAGGAAAGCAGATGCGTTTCCAAGAAAATCATTTTTTCGATCGTGCCCGATCTCCCCGATGAACTCAATCAGTCCGTGGCTCAACAAAGGCTTGATTCGGTTCCTGAAATACTCCGAATCTGCTTGATCTACTTTCGCCGCGATTTTCAAACGCATGCCGGAGCGGCATGCAATCTCGATCGCTTCATCCAGACCTTTCTCCGGCGAAACTCTCCCCAAGAATGCTAGATAGTTTCCATCCCCATTGCCCATCGTAAGCGATTGACGGGGCATTCCGTGGTGTACTGTGCCTTGCCAGTTGACCCATGGAAGAGGGGTCCTCTGCGCATCCGAGATCGATACCAGCGGCAGCTCGCGGAAGCTCTGATACAAAGGCACGAGATCCGGCATGTCCAAACGTCCGTGCAGAGTGGTCAGGCACGGCACTTCGGAGCGCAGGCTCAAAGAAAAGTGAAAATAGTCAGCGTGGAAGTGGATCAGATCGAAGGTCGCTGCTTCCCGAAACACGTGTTCCACCATGAGGACGTGATGGGCCACCGGATCCTTACACTGTGGATCGAGCCGCAATGCTCGCGGGCAAACAGGCACCAGCCGGGCATTGGTTACGGAATCACCACTTGCGAAAAGAGTGACGTCATGCCCCAGACGCACCAGTTCCTCGGTGAGCCAGGAAACGACCCGCTCCGTGCCGCCATAAAGAAGGGGCGGAACACTTTCGAAAAGTGGTGCTACCTGCGCGATTCTCATATAAGTCAAGGACAATGCAGAGTAAATTCCAATGCAACGTGGGTCTATAAGGTGGGTGCTGTAGCGGCGGGCGAACTTACTATTGTGATCTGCTCACGAATCTGGAAATATGCTGAGAACCGCGGGTATAGCACTCGATCGACTCGCGAGCTGCCAAGCAGGCGCGATCCATATCGACCTACGTGGCTCTCACGGCTAGCCCTTTTCATGCGGCGGGAAATGCTCCAACATCTTGTCGACGGCCTTATCGAGTTTCTTTTCGTTCTTCTCTGGATTGTTGCTTAGCGTGTCACTGGACACACCCCGCCAGATGAGTTGCTTGTTGTGCGCATCGTAGAAGTCCAGAACCAGGGAGCCAACGGGATAATTTTCCACCTGCGTGGTGGTTTCACCCATACCTCCCCAGCGCCAGCCTCCCATGCCGTCATAAAAGGTCTGGTATTCCTGCTGGTTGCGCGTGCTGCCCACGGCGGTGATAGCGACGTCTCCACCGTTGTCTACTCGCTGCCAGCCTTTCGATTGCAGTGCGTGGTCAACCGCATCCTGGATTCGGTTCTGCCACAAGGGGTCGGTAGTCTTAACCTTTTCCCAATAGTAAGTATGATATTGGGAAAAGTTTGCGTGATGGTCATAGTCGGTCTTCACATCCTGCGCCAGGGCGCCTGCAGCTAACATCAGCAGGATGGAGAGGGTTGAGCAAAAAACGCGGAGTGCTTTCATAGGTTTCTCCGAAAGTAACAATCTCGCGCGCAAGGTAGGCGCAGGTTCGCGCTCAACGGATTGCGCAAATGTGAGATGCATCCGTTTCTGGCGAGGATTATTGCTAAGTTTTGACTTTTAGGCCGCCCCGGAGTTACGGATGAGATCGAACGATGATTCAAACTCCGACTTTACGCACGAGGGCCTCATTCATTGACCCAAGCCCGCGATGAGCGTGACCTGGTTAGCCACAAGATTCCGGAAAAGACATGGCGAAAGCCCGGGGCCTCTGTCCGCAAACGACGCGTGGCAACCATAAGAAAAAAAAGCACATCCAAGCTGCGTGCCTGAAGGGTCAAATTCCGCGCCCGAAGCTGAAGTCCTGCCTGTAACCTCGTCTATGCCGGCGGACGTCCCGGAGGAACAGGCGACGCTATTTCGGGAAGTGCTGACAGTGCTCGAAGAGGAGGAAGTTCCCTATGCGGTTTCCGGCGCTTTTGCGCTGCGTGCGCATACAGGAATTTGCCGATTTACCAAAGACCTTGATCTTTTCATGACGGCGAAAACATCCTGCGATGTCTTTCCCTACTTGCGCCAGCGCGGCTTCGATTGCGAGGTTCGCGATCCAGTCTGGCTGGCCAAGGCTCGCAAGGGAGATTTTTTTGTGGATCTAATTACGGGCATGAGCAATGGCGTAATCGTCGTGGAAGATTCGTGGATCGAACGGGCCAGCCCGTTTGTTGTGTATGGGGTTAATACTCGCATACTGGCTCCCGAGGAGTTAGTTGCTTCCAAGATCTTTGTGGCCAAGCGGGAGCGCTTCGACGGCGCCGATATCGCACATGTGATCTATGGCACGTACGGCTCCTTCGATTGGGAGCGGGAATTGAAACTGGTGGGCGAACACTGGGAGATGCTTTTGTGGTCCCTGCTTCTATTTCGCTATGTCTATCCCGCGCAGACGCATTACGTTCCCACTGCGATATGGCAGAAGCTGTTGCGTCGTTTCGAGACTCAGATCGCAAGGCCCCATCCCGACGCCAGCTTCAGGGGAAGTCTGGTCGATGAAAATATGTTCGCTATCGACATCAACGAATGGGACCTGGGGAACTTGCTGGAACAGACCCGTCAGAAACGTCTCGCGGAAATCGGTGCCATTCCGGAAGGTACCAGCGCCGCGGGCAGATCAAGCGCCTTGAATCGAACTGCATGAGAATCGCGGCCACAGGCGACCTGCATTTCACACCACAGGGTTACACCAAGCTCAAGGATCAATTTGAGCGGGTGCGCGACGAGGCCGATGTCCTTGTATTGGCTGGCGATCTAACGAACTTCGGACAGCCTGACGAAATGGAGCCTCTTTTAAATGTCTTAGTTCGTTTGCGTTTGCCCACCATTGTCGTGCTGGGGAACCACGACTATGAAAGCGGCAAGGAGGCGGAACTTGCGCGCCTCATCATCGCGTCAGGAATAAAGCTTCTCGATGGAAGTGCCTACGAGAGGGATGGTGTTGGCTTTGCGGGGACAAAGGGTTTCGTGGGCGGATTCGGGCGCGGAATGCTGACGGCATTCGGGGAACGCGAGATCAAGGAGTTTGTTCGCGTTTCCGTCGATGAGGCGCTTAAGCTGGAGCGCGCAATGTCCCTGTTGCGCACAAAAAAAAGGGTTGTGGTGTTGCACTATTCGCCAATCGCGGAAACCGTGCAGGGCGAGTCTCCCGAGATATTTCCTTTCATGGGAAACTCACGGCTGGCGGAGGTCGTGGACCGTCATGGAGCCGACCTGGTTGTGCATGGCCATGCACATCATGGAAAGCCCGATGGCCGGACCACGGGCGGAGTTGCGGTGCACAACGTTGCAATTTCCTTGCTTCAGGCACAGGAGCCGTCGTCGGTATACCGGATCTTTGATTTATAGTCCGCAGGTCCGATCTTTCGTAACTGTTAACGAAATAGTTAAGTCATGCTACAATGCTTTTAACGCTACTGCCACGGTTTGCTCGTGACGCGGTGATCCTGTTGGATCAGATTCATCTCCGCTTTTCCTGCCCGCCGTTTATTCAGCGTAAATCAAAAATAGAGTAAGAGCGGCTGGGAACTCACGATACGTGTATTCAGAGTTTGATCAAGCCCCTCCAGAAAGAAAATTACGAATGACAAGTTTTACGGAACTACCGCTATCTTCTGCTTTACAGCAGAGGCTGGCGACAGCTCAATTTATTATCCCTACGCCAATTCAGGCGCAGGCCATCCCTTGCGCCCTTGAGGGCAAGGACGTGTTAGCGACAGCGCAGACCGGTACCGGTAAGACGCTGGCGTTTCTTATCCCGGTGATTGAAATGTTGCAGAGCGAGCCCGCGAAAAAAGCTCGCGTGCTGGTTTTGCTGCCCACGCGCGAACTGGCGATTCAGGTCAACGAGGAGTACGAAAAATTGCGCGGCCGGGAACTCTCGAAAGCCGCGCTGGTAATCGGAGGCGTCTCCGAGAAAGCTCAGATTCAGTCAGTGCGCGGCGGAGCCGCTATGGTGATTGCAACTCCGGGCCGCTTGCAGGATTTCATCGGGCGCAGGCTGATCGACCTCCGCGACATCAAGATTCTAGTACTCGATGAAGCTGATCGCATGCTCGACATGGGCTTTCTGCCCGCCATTCGCCGCATTCTCGCTGTGTTGCCGCAACGCCGGCAGACGCTCTGCTTTTCAGCCACTCTGGAGCAATCCGTCGCGGGTCTGGTGAACGACGCAATGCGGGATCCTGTCCGCGTCGCCATCGGTTCCGTGCTCAAGCCAGTCGAGAGTGTTCGTCTGCAAGCGTACGAAGTGCGTCCGGCGGAGAAACCTGAAGTGCTCCGGCAGTTGCTTTATGCTGAAAAGGGACAAACTCTCATCTTCGCCCGCACCAAGCGTGGCACCGAGAGGCTGGCTAAGGAACTAGTACGCGAAGGTTTTTCCGCCGCCATGATTCACGGGGATCGTTCGCAGTCGCAGCGAAATGGCGCGCTGAGCGGATTTCAGCAGGGTAAGTTCCAGGTGCTGGTGGCGACTGATGTTGCCGCACGTGGCCTGCACGTGGATGATGTCGCGCACGTGATCAATTATGACTTGCCAAAGATGGCCGAGGACTTTATCCATCGCGTCGGACGTACCGGCCGCGCCGGATCGCAGGGACTGGCCTCCAGTTTGGTGTCCGGTGCCGAGGTCATCGAACTTCGTCACATCGAGCGCGCGCTCAAGCTGCGTATTGAACGCAAGCAGGTGGATTGGGCCAACCCTGGGCGATCGCAGCATGTGGTCCAAAACACGCTGGCCAGTCGAACTTTGACCCGGTTGCCGGGCGAAGTTTTTGCCTGAAAGTACCAAGGAATCGGCAAGCCACAAAAAGGGCGCGTCGTCAAGACGCGCCCTGCTTGTTTGGACACCTGAGGACGAACGTTAGGATTCGGTTTTTTCCGGACTGCGCTCGCGGGGAATACTGGAAATATCGCCGTCGTCTGCTCCCATTTGAAACAGAGCGGCTTGCTCCTCGGCGTGTTTCTGCAGTTCCATCAAGTCCAATTCGTTCGAATCGCTTGACGTTCCCAAAGGTTCCTCGGTTTTGCGTTGAACCCTTCGCTCGGCTTTGTCGCGCTGTTTTTGCTGGCGCGTGTGTTCTTTCTGGCGTTTAGTAAAGCTTGATCGACCTCGTCCTGGCATTCCCTATCTCCGATTGTAAATTTTAGCGATAGCGGCTGGCGCACCTCGCGTTTGGTTCTAGTGCAGAGCTGGGGCTGCGGTAACTCTATCACCAGCGGCAGCCGCCTTAATCTCAGGCCTCGCCCGGGTCCTACCAGCGGGGCTCGCGAGGCTGGCGTGCGTGACCTTGGTAGTCGTCGCGACTGCCGCCACCTCCGCCGCCGAACCGCTTTCCGCCACTCCCACCGCGCGGAGCATCGGTCTTCGGTTTTGCCTCATTGATCTTCAGTGCGCGGCCGCCCAGTTCGGTGCCATTCAAGGCTGCGACCGCTTTGTCCGCTTCTGCGGGGTTTGTCATTTCCACAAACGCAAACCCTCGCGCGCGCCCAGTCTCGCGATCGGTCACAATGCTGACCCGTTCGACTGCTCCGTGAGCCTCAAACACGCCGCGCAATTCCACTTCCGTGGTGCTGTGAGGCAGGTTGCCAACATACAAATTCTTCATAAGGTTTCTCTTTCTGTCGCGATTGTTGCTGCAAAGGTTGGTTGAGAATGGATTTCCTCGGGCTCAGAGTGCCGCTCGATCGCTTCCGCCCAGCGCGATGGTCGGGGTGTTTCCCGTATGGCCCGCGATCGAGCCTCGCTGACCGAACGAACCGAGGAAATTCTTTTGCAGGCTTCCAGGATTCCCCAGCGTTGAGACACATTTTCCGAACTCTGGGCAAGCAGCGCGGCAATCATCTCTTTGTGAAGAGCCACTGAGTTCGTCGCTGCAAGCCCTTCATCAGAATGCGGGGACACGGCAAGATACTCGGGGCTGCCCACGAAGAAAGCAATCCGCTGCCTGGGGTTCGCACCGCGAATGTCACTACAGAACTGGTCGCGGCTCTCCGCTTCCCCTGTCGCATTAATCAGAACGAGATTGTATAGGTCGGCGCGCCACCAGCACCGGGCCTCGAGCACATCCGCAGCACAATCAACTTCAATGCCGAGCTTTCGCATCACGTCGGCCCGCAAATCGCGTTTCGTCTGAGAAGTGTCCAGCAGGAGTACGCGCTTTTTCTTGGGCAGGCTGGCACTCGGAGTCGAAACCGGCAATGTCACAACGGACGCGGTCATACCGCTTTCTCCTTTTGGCTTGTTTGCGATCCTGCAGGCACCAGATGTTTCTCCGCCAAGGTTTTCAACATTTTCTGATTGCTGACCCGCCGGCTGATCTTTTGCCTGCGCCGCCGGTTGAATCTCGCTTTGTCGCCGTTGATTCCGGACATTTTGTTCTCTCCTGCCCTAGGGCTGATTAACGTAAAAACCTTGCGGCACTCAGGCTCATGTCCCGCATTGGCGCATTGTCACGCCGCGGCACAATGGATGGAGAGCTTAAGAGCGCACCATCAAACGGGCCACCCCGGAAATTCGTTGGGTGGCTGGTGTCTTGGGTTTGAGAGAGTGACTTCCTGGGATTCCATTAACACGTCACTCGCCTTTCAGAGAATGTTCTCAATCGCGAAGGCGCAACGTGCTGTTCTAGGGTGTCTTCGAGGTCAAGAGCTCTAGTATACGCTGCATTCACAGATCCTGCTGAAGTGTTGGCGAAGACGCGAGACGGTCTCACAGTGACGCAGATCGTTCAGGGCAGCCACTGGCTGACGCCACTCGGAGGCTTGCTTTTTGCACAGAAGAAGACAGAGCACCGGCGCTCCCCCCGCTCCCCCCGCCAATTTCGAGCCATCTCGTATTTACGGCGTGACCGATTCCTTCGGTCGATGCGGCTCCGCAGACTGTCGATTCCTCGCGCGTTGCGCGCTGTCCTTCATGCCCGACGGCGGATGGGGGTAAGTTGTTCTCCGACGATGTTTTGTGCAGCCTGCCGCCTTGGCGGATGGTTACATCATTTTTTCCGGCCGCCACCTGTACCGTCCCGCTCACGTCCGTCACATCGTATTGTGTCTGGTCGTTTTGTGTCTGGTCATTTTGTGTCCGGTCATTGGCCAAGCGGCAGGGAGCCGGATCGCCGATTAGCTCTCGGGATCGCACGAGCGCGAAAGCAACTTTGGACCGGGCCCGATGACTTGGCTGCGCAGCCTTGTCGACTCCGGTATGCTGGGCAAGCACGTTTTGCTGATGAAGATGATGAAGGGCGATTGTCGAGCTTTGATCCGAGATGGTTATCCGAGATCGTTTGATTCGAACATGCAACCAACTCCCGCAAACGCGCCGGTGATCGAATTTCGCGACGTGGCCTATGCGCTTCCTAACGGCCAGCCATTACTTCGAGACCTGAATCTTCGAGTGCAACGCGGTGAGACTCTGGTTTTGCTCGGGCGCAGCGGCTCCGGCAAAACCACCACCCTGAAACTGGTCAATCGTCTGCTGAACCCAAGTGGCGGAGAGGTGTGGGTGAACGGCGCGCCCAACGCGGAGACTGACGTGATTCGCCTGCGGCGAAGCATCGGCTATGTCATTCAGGATGTGGGCTTGTTCCCTCACTTCACGGTAGAACGCAATATCGGTCTTGTTCCCCGGATCGAAGGTTGGCCGACCGACCGGATTCATCTTCGCGTCCAAGAGTTACTGCAGATGGTTGGGCTCAGTAGAGAAATTGCTTTGCGCTATCCTTATCAACTTTCCGGGGGACAACGGCAGCGAGTGGGAGTGGCTCGTGCTCTCGCCGCCGACCCGTCGATCCTACTGATGGATGAACCCTTCGGCGCTCTCGATGCGCTGACCCGCGATCAATTGCAGCGTGAGTTTCTATTGCTTCAGGAGCGGCTAAACAAAACAGTAGTCTTCGTTACGCACGACTTGCGCGAAGCTTTACGGCTCGGTTCTCGCATAGCGTTGCTGGAAGCGGGGCAGTTAGTTACAGTCCTTCCCCCGCAGGATTTCCTGCGATCCACTGACCCATTGGCCTCCGCCTACGTGCAAGCTTTCGGAGAAGGACTGAACTCGGTGGCAACTCGAGGATCGGAATGAACGTCTTTCACTTCTTCCTACAGCATCATGAAGAAATTCTGGAACTCACGCTGGAGCATCTCTGGCTGGTAGGAATTTCCACGCTGCTGGCCGTGCTGATCGGCATTCCGCTTGGCATATTGAGCGCTCACTGGCCAGTGTGGAACAAACCGGTGTTGGGAACCGCGAACATTATCCAGACGATTCCGAGTCTCGCATTGTTCGGCTTTCTGCTGCCCGTGCCCTGGATCGGCGCCCGTGCCGACCGACTCGCCATCCTCGCGCTGACGCTTTACGCGCTGCTGCCCGTGATTCGCAATACCTACACAGGAATTCGCGGCGTCGACCCCTCCGTCGTCGAGGCTGGTCGCGGCATGGGACTTACCGGCCGCCAGCTCTTGTTTGAGGTGGAGTTGCCGCTGGCGGTAAGTGTGATTCTTTCCGGTGTGCGGGTGGCCGTGGTCGTCTCCGTGGGCCTTGCCACCATTGCGGCCGCGATTGGAGCAGGCGGTTTGGGCGAGTTCATTTTTCGCGGGCTTGCCATGGTCAACAATCAGCTCATTCTGGCCGGAGCGATTCCCGCCGCAGTACTGGCGCTCACTGCGGATTTTGGTTTGGGATGGGTGGAGAGGCATCTGCAACCGCGATGAAACGGTATCGCCTCAAACGTCTTCGCAACATTCTCCGAGGTTGGCGCGGGATCGCAGTATTCGCAGTTTTGTTGGCCCTGCTGCTGCCTTGTTGTGCTCCGTCACATGCGAATCGCGTCGTGATCGGTTCCAAGAATTTTACCGAGTCGCTGATGCTGGGCGAACTTCTTGCTCAGATGGTCGAGGCGCGCACGCAGCTGAAAGTCGACCGCCGCTTCTACCTGGCCGGAACTTACATCTGCCAGCAGGCCATGCTGGCGGGGCGCATAGATATCTATCCCGAATACACCGGAACCGCGCTCACTGCCATCTTGAAACAGAAAGTCGCAGGCGATCGGGCTGGAGTGTATCAACGGGTGAAGAGCGAATATGAAACGCACTTAGGCCTTACCGTTAGCCCTCCGTTCGGATTCAACGATACGTTTGCGATGGAAATTCGGGGTGACGACGCGCGCCGCTGGAATCTAAGAACTTTATCGCAAGCCTCCGCTTTCGCTCCTCAATGGCGCGCCGGGTTTGGCTACGAATTTATGGAGCGTCCTGACGGTTATGCCGGATTGGCTGCCGCTTACGGCCTCCGCTTCGCCGCGCCACCCCGGGTCATGGATCTGGGCCTGCTCGCCCCGGCATTGAAAGATCATCAGATCGATATTGCTGCGGGTAATGCCACGGACGGCCTGATTCCGGCGCTCGATTTGTTCGTTCTCGAAGATGACCGCCACTATTTCCCTCCTTACGAAGCGGTCGCGGTGATCCGCCAGCAGACGCTGCAACAGCATCCAGAGGTCGGCGAAGCAATTGCGGAGTTAGGCGGTAAGATTTCCGATCAGGAGATGCAGAAATTAAATTACGCCCTCGATGGGCAACGTCGGGATGCCAAAGATGTTGCGCACGACTTTCTGCGAAGCAAGGGACTCGTTCATTGAGACGTTTAAATTTAAATCAGCAGTTCGCCGCGTAGGGTTAGCACCGCATGCCCTTTTAGAATCACTCGCTCCCCTTTGACCTCACACCATAACTCTCCCCCACGCTCCGAGACCTGACGTGCGTGCAGGCTCGCCTTGTCCAGCCGCCGCCCCCAGTAGGGAGCCAGCGAACAGTGCGTCGAGCCGGTTACCGGATCTTCCGGAATGCCGTAGCTGGGCGCGAAATAGCGGGACACAAAATCGACATCCTTCCCGGGAGCAGTGATCGCAACTCCAGCAGGATGGAGTTCCTCAAGCATCCTGAGATCGGGACGGATGCTGCTTACATCTTCCTCGCTCCCATACACGGCAAAGTAGTTGTCTTCGATCTGGATAACCTCAGCAGGAGTCTTTCCCAGCCCTCCCAACAACGCCGCCGGCGGGTCCAAGCAAGGCCAAGGGTCAAGGGCAGGGAAGTCCATGGCGAGCAAATCCCCATCGCGAGCAACGGTGAGCGCACCGCTGAAACGGGTTTCGAAGCGCACCCGCTCCAGTCCGTGTGCAAGAACTTGCATCAGTACAAACGCGGACGCCAGGGTTGCATGCCCGCAAAGTTTCACTTCGCAACTGGGCGTAAACCACCGCAGGTCATAGTGTTCGCCCCGTGGAACGAAATAAGCGGTCTCGGAAAGATTGTTTTCTGCAGCGACCGAACGCAATAAATCGTCATCTAACCACTCCACGAGCGGGCAAACTGCGGCCGGATTGCCTGCGAACGGGCTGGTTGTGAAGGCGTCCACATGAAATACGGGCAGGGACATCACCCTATGGTACTCGGATGGAGACACGGATAGAATCGTCAGGCGGCACTGGCCCTATTTTCGAAGGCCCACGTTGTTCGTCGTTAGATTTCGGAGATCCGCATGCCTACCACTTATACCGAAGCTGCCGTTCTTCATGAACTGATCGAGCAATTATCACGTGCTCGTCAGCAGACGGATGATCTCTTCGCCATCGTGAATCCGGAGTCGCTATACGAACGGCCCATCGCCGAACGCCACCGCATCGTCTTTTACATCGGACACCTCGAAGCTTTCGATTGGAATCTGTTGCAACCGGTGCTTGGGCTGAAAGCCTTCCATCCTGAGTTCGATCGCTTGTTCGCTTTTGGCATCGACCCCGTCGGGGGCGGATTACCCTCCGATCAAGCTTCCCAGTGGCCTTCGATTGTCGCGATCCATGACTACGTAAGAAAAATTCGAGGTGTCCTCGACCAAAAATTACCCGAGGCGCTCGATTCCAATGGCGCCGGAAGGGATGGGTTTCCCCTTGCCACTCTGCTCAATGTTGCCACCGAACATCGGCTCATGCACGCCGAGACTTTGGCCTACATGCTGCATCAGTTGCCGCTTGATCGGAAAGTTCGGCTGCCAAAATCGGCGGATCTCGTTGCTCCTCCGGTCGATCATCGCAGTATAGAAATTTCCGCTGGCTCGGTTACACTCGGCCTCTCGCGCTCGAGCAATTCATTTGGTTGGGATAATGAGTTTGCCGCCCACGATGTCGATATCCCCGCGTTTGCCATTGACCGGTACAAGGTTACGAACCGACAGTATCGAGAATTCATCGAGGCGGGCGGCTACGAATCTCGCTCGCTCTGGAGCGCCGATGGTGGCGAGACCGATGGCAGGGACGCCGATGTCACGGACAATGACTGGAACTGGAAATCCCGGCAAGGGATTTCTCACCCCGCTTTTTGGAAGCACGATGGAAACCAGTGGCTGTATCGCACCATGTTCCACGATGTTCCGCTGCCGCTGGACTGGCCAGTCTATGTGAGCCAGGCGGAGGCGAAAGCTTACGCCAAGTGGGCAGGGAAGTCGTTACCCACGGAAGCCGAATGGCAGCGGGCCGCATACTCCAGCCCGAATGACAATGGCAATGGCAAAGACAAAGAGCAACATTATCCGTGGGGGAACGAAGCACCTTCCGCTGCATTCGGCAACTTTGATTTCGCGCGCTGGAATCCCGTGCCGGTAAATGCATTTCCCGCGGGTCAGAGTGCCTTCGGCGTTCAGGGCATGCTGGGCAATGGTTGGGAGTGGACGTCCACTGAATTCGCGCCTTTCCCTGGATTCGAACCGTTCCCGTTCTATCGCGGATACTCCGCCGATTTCTTTGATGGCAAACATTTCGTCATGAAAGGCGGATCGGCGCGCACCGCTGCATGCATGTTGCGGCCCACCTTCCGCAACTGGTTTCAGGCGCACTACCAGTTTATCTACACCGGATTTCGTTGCGTAAACCGCTGACTCGTCACAAGGAGCTGTCAAATGCTCGTTCGCGCTATCACCGCCGACATAACCTATGAATTCGCAGCGGACGTTCGTGCCGGCCTTACCAAGCCCGGCCAGAAGGAACTGTTGTCGAAGTACTTGTACGACGATGTCGGCTCTGCGCTGTTCGAAGTGATCAGCCACCTGCCGGAATACGGTCTGACGCGTGCCGATGAGCGCCTGCTGCGGCGATATGCGAGTGATATTGTCGAGCGCCTGGCCACTCCGATTGCTGTTGCGGAGCTGGGCAGCGGCAGCGGAAAGAAAACCCGCCAGATTCTCGAGGCTCTTTGTCGCCGCCAGCGTACCCGTTACTATCCGATCGAAATTTCTCCCACTGCTCTTGCCATGTGCGAGCGTGAACTCAGCGACATAGATTGCGTCAGCATACTGGGTTTCGAGCGAGAGTATCTCGACGGACTGCTCGAAGTGGCCGCGCAGCGGCGGCCTGGCCAGCATCTTCTGGTGCTTTTCCTGGGCAGCACTATCGGAAATTTCGATCGCATGGCCGGGCTCAAGTTCCTGAATCAGGTCCGCCGCATTCTGCAGCCCGGCGATTCGCTCCTGCTGGGCACCGATCTGGAAAAGCCCGCCGCCCAACTTCTCGCAGCCTACGACGACGAGTTGGGCGTTACGGCCGCTTTCAATTTAAACCTGCTGGCCCGCATTAATCGTGAATTGGGTGGCGATTTTGATCTTGCACACTTCGAGCACGTGGCGAAAATCAACCACCATACGCGCAGCGTGGAAATGCATCTCCGCTCGAGGCGCAGGCAGACGATAAACGTCGCCGCCGCGGAGATTTCCGTCGAGTTTATGGAAGGCGAAACGATCTGGACCGAAAGCAGCCACAAGTATTCTCCCCAAGAAGTGTTCCGGATGGCCCGCAATACGGGCTTTCGCTGTGACGTGCAGTGGATCGATGACCAGTGGCCCTTCGCGGAAAACTTATTGATCGCAGAGTAATGACGGCGTTCCTCAAGCTAGTTCATTCTGTCTTCAATCGATTTGTGTCACTCATGTGAAAACTTTCCCGTCTCGAAGTAAAACTTTGTAAATCCCGCGTTTTGTGTGGTGTAGCCGATGTAGATTAGTAGAAGGAATATGATGGCGACCACAAGGCGGTTTTTGCTGCTTGCGTTCTGCGCGGCCAGCGCGACCAATTTGCTTCCTGGGTGCTATGCCCTGCCGTCCAGCAAAGCGTCACAAGATGCCTCTGCCTCGGGCGCAGTCAGCAGGCGGATCGGCGCGGTCAAAGCCATCAATGGCATGGCCATCACGCTAACCCCTGACTCTGGCTCAGACGTCACCGTCACGCTACAGCCTACAACCCATATCGTCCGTATCGCGCCGGGCGAGAAGGACTTGAAGAACGCAACGCCGATCCAGTTGCAGGATATTCAGGTCGGCGACCGCGTTCTAATCGGGGGCAAGTTGTCGGAAGATAATCGGTCGCTGGTTGCTTCATCGGTGGTTGTGATGAAGCGATCCGATTTGCAGGCGCGTGATCAACAGAATCTGCAGGACTGGCAGAAGCGTGGAGCGGATGGGCTTGCCAGTGCCGTGGATGCAGCCGCGGGAACCGTCACCATTTCCTCAAGAGGCAAAGATGTTGTCATTCATACCTCCAGCAGCACGATCATTCGCCGCTACCCGCCCGACTCCGTGAAGTTTGAAGATGCCAAACCCGGCAAGTTAACGGAAATTCACTCGGGCGATCAGGTGCGTGCGCGTGGCGACCGAAGCGCCGACGGAAACGATTTGACGGCCGAAGAAATAGTCTCCGGAACATTCCACAATTTTGCCGGCACCATCAATTCCGTTGACGCAAGTTCGTCAACCCTCAGCGTTCATGATTTGTTGTCGAAGAAAAACGTTCTCATCAAGGTCACTGCAGACTCGCAGCTGCACAAGCTGCCGCCTGAGATCGCACAGATGATGGCCAAGCGTTTTAAGGCTGCGGCCGGCGGGATCATGCCTGGCGCAGCGTCCGCATCCAGTTCCGCGATGAACGATCCGAAGGCGGGGCCGTCGGGAGCACTCGGGGGGAATGGCGCGCGTGCCGGTGGCGCTCCCGATCTGCAGCGGGTGATTAGCCGTACGCCCACCGCTTCACTCGCTGACCTGCACAAAGGCGATGCGGTTGTTGTTCTCGCGACCGAGGGCACTGCCTCAGGAGCAGGCACAGCGATCCAACTGGTGAGCGGCGTCGAACCGATTCTGCAAGCCGCACCCAACGCTGGCCAGGCCATGATGCTAGCGCCTTGGAGCCTTGGTGCGCCTGCCGCCGACGCTGGAGGCCCATAGCATTCGCACTCACCCAAGAGGATACGCACCGCGGGTTGCAGGGAAGACTCTTTCTTCAAGGAATGGAATACTGGATGAATGTAGGGAAGTATCTTTATTTGAATTTGAATTTCATTTTGGTTCTCTTACTGCTGCAGTTTGCGGCACGGCTCGCGCCTGCCCAGACCGCCGCGCCGCAGAGTGGCTCTGGCGCGCTGCGTGGGCAAGTAAGTGATCCGTCCGGCGCCGCCATCCCGAACGCCAGTGTCGTCCTTACACCGGCCGCCACTTCCTCTACTCCCATAAAAGCTCAAGCCAACGGACAGGGCCAATACGAATTCAAGGGGCTATCCCCAGGCCAATACACGTTGAACGTTGTGGCCAAGGGATTTGCCGTCTACGAAAACGATAACGTCGTCATCAACGCGAACCAGCCTTTGCAGCTCAACATTCCCATGACCATTGAAGTTGAGCAGGAGAAGATTCAGGTTTCTGATACGGCGCCGACCCTGGATGTGAATCCCGCGAACAATGCCGGCGCCATCATCATTTCAGGCAAAGAACTGGAAGCCTTGCCCGACGATCCTGACGAATTGCTTACTGATCTGCAAGCCCTTGCCGGGCCTTCCGCGGGACCGAACGGCGGACAGCTATACATCGACGGCTTCACTGCCGGCCAACTCCCTCCCAAGTCATCAATTCGCGAAATCCGCATCAATCAGAATCCCTTCTCCGCTGAATATGACAAGCTGGGCTACGGGCGCATTGAAATCCTGACCAAGCCCGGCACCGATAAATTTCATGGGCAGCTCCAGGTGAATGGAAACGACTCGGCCTTCAACTCGCCGAATCCGTTTGGTGGCGCCAACCAGCCCAGTTACGACACTACTCAGTTCAGCGGTAACATCGGTGGACCGATCAACAAGAATGCCTCATTTTTTATCGATGCCCAACGACGCAACATCAACGATTTATCTGCCATTAATGCGTTGACGCTCGATCCAACCACATTCGCTGAAACGCCGATCATTCAATCCGTCCCAAGTCAGAGGCATCGAACGAACCTCACGCCCCGGATCGATTATCAGCTCAGCAAGAACAACACGCTCACCGCGCGATATCAGTACTACCACGATACTCAGAGTAACGATGGCATCGGACAATTCAGCCTGTCTTCTCAAGGCTACAACCAGGATTCCACCGAACACACTCTGCAAATCAGCGACACTCAGGTCATTGGCGCAAAGATTGTGAACGAAATCCGATTCCAGTACTTGCGTGAACTCGACAATCAATTCGCTCTCAATGGCCAGCCCGCGCTCAACGTCCTCGGATCGTTCAACGGTGGGGGCAACAGCCAGGGCAACATTCTCGACCACCAGGATCACTACGAGCTGCAAAACTACACTTCTGTCGTGCACGGGAACCACACCATCAAGTTCGGAGCGCGGCTGCGCGGCATTCGGGACGCAAACAGTCAGACCTCCGGATTCAACGGCACTTTCACGTTCTCATCGCTGCTCAACACCGCGGCCGAGGGCGACTGCATCCCCATTAGCGGGCAGCCGCCATGTCCTGTCTCTTACCAGCATGCGATTCAGAACAGCGGAAATATCACCACACCGATCGCGACGCAGCTTACCTACACGGTGGGAAAACCCCCTCTCGTAGTGGGCAATTTCGATGGTGGGTTTTATGCCCAGGACGATTGGAAGGTTCGCTCTAACATCACGTTCAGCTACGGCCTGCGCTACGAGACTCAAAACGGCATTCAGGATCACGCAGACTGGGCGCCGCGCCTCGGCTTTGCCTGGGGTATCGGCGGCAAATCCGCGCCTCCTAAGATCGTGCTGCGCGGCGGCTTCGGCATTTTCTATGAACGCTTTCAAGAGGCGCAGATTTTGGAAGCGACCCGCTTGAATGGCATCACACAGGAACAGTTTGTCATCAACAATCCTTTATGCCCATCGCTCACGGATTTCTCTGGCTGTACAGGCGTCGTAACGCCCGCTACGCCGACGACCTACCAGATCAGCCCGCGCCTGCATGCGCCTTATACCATGCAGTCGGCAATCAGCGTGGAGCGGCAAGTCACAAAGTCAGCAACGTTATCCGTCACTTATTTGAATTCTCGCGGATTCGATCAATTGCTCACAATAAACGCCCATGCCCCGTTTCCCGGAACTCCGTGCAATCCTTCCTGCGTGCCCCGGAGCGGCGGAAATCTTTACCAGTACGTTTCCGAGGCGGTGTTCAGTCAGAATCAGCTGATCGCCAACTCCAACGTGCGCGTCGGTTCCAAAATTCAGCTTTTTGGATACTATGTTCTGAACTACGCCAACAGCGACACTTCGGGTGTTTCCAGCTTTCCGTCGAACTCCTACAACATCAGCGCCGACTACGGTCGCGCTTCCTTCGACTTCCGCAACCGTCTTTTTTTCGGCGGCTCATTGGCTATGCCCCATAACTTCCGCCTTAGCCCGTTCATGATTGCCAGTTCCGGTACTCCCTTTAACATCACCACAACGAACGACCTCAACAATGATTCCATCTTCAACGATCGTCCCGGCCTGATCTCGACCGCAACGTGTCCCACGACAGTCACGCCCACGCCACCCTCCACTACCTATTGCACGCCGCTGGGAACGTTCAATGCAGCGCCTACCGCCGGGGAGAGAATCACTCCTATCAATTACGCCACGGGTCCATCCCATTTCGTCCTGAATTTGCGTCTGACAAAGACGATCGGTTTCGGCCCTAAAGTCAGTAGGGCGGCTGGCCCGAGTGGCGCACCGGGCAGCGGGGGTGGGGGTGGCGGTGGTGGGCGCGGCGGAGGTGGGGGTGGACCTCGTGGTCCGCTCTTCGGTGGCGGGCCGGGAGGAATGTCCAGCACTTCGGATCGCCGCTACAGTCTCACGTTTGGCGCGACAGCGCGTAATGTGTTCAACAAAGTTAACTTTGCAAATCCCAGCGGTATTCTGGGTTCACGATTTTTTGACACACCGAATGCCATTGCGCAAAACGGACCCTTCTCCAACGGTGCGGCAAATCGCCGCATTGATTTGCTGGTGACCTTCAATTTCTGATCGAGCGGCGCTTTGATTCGTGGATGACTCTTCCCAGAGCCGTATTGGCGGTTCGACGAATCACATCCGTCTGCACGAGCTCGCGCCGTTCGGGTTATCCTGAAAGAGCGGGTAGGCGTTCCACCGAAGCCCGGACAATAACTTTAATTTTGTTGGTCGTTGATCCCCACAAATTGATTCCCACAACAAGACGTCGGTTTCTTTACCAGGCAGCCGCCGCTGGCACAGTCGCCATTGCCGGCGACTCCGTCCTCCTCGAGCCCAACCGTCCTCGCGTTGTTCATCGCGAGTTCTCGCTGCGGCGCTGGCCCGAGCGCCTGAACGGCTTCACTATTGCGCTGCTGAGCGATTTTCATTACGACCCTTATTTTTCAGTCCATCCCTTGCACGCGGCCGTTCCTCTGGTTAGCGGTTTGCGTCCCGACCTGATCGTGCTGACCGGGGATTTTGTTTCCGTATCGCTCATCGGACAAGGTGCCAAGGCCGCGTTTGCCGCGGAGCCGTGTGCGAAGGTGCTCCGCCAGATGACTGCTCCGTACGGATTGTGGGCGATCCTGGGGAATCACGATTGCGAGACCGATCCGGAACAGGTGACCCGCGCACTCCGGGCCGAGGGCATCCATGTGCTGAAAAATAAGTCAGAGGCCATCGAGCACGATGGCGCTCGATTCTGGCTCGGCGGCGTGGATGACGTGGTCAGCGGAACCCCTGACCTTGCCGAAACTCTGCGCAGCGTTCCCGCCCGCGAAGCCGTAATCCTGCTTGCCCACGAGCCCGATTTCGCCGATGAAGCCGCGAAGTTCGCCCTAGACCTGCAGCTTTCCGGGCATTCGCACGGAGGCCAGATCAGAATCCCGTTGATTCCGCCACTTTACTTGCCTGAACTGGCGAAAAAATATGTGATGGGAACTTATCAGGTCGGTCCGCTCCCGCTTTACACCAATGCCGGTCTTGGTACCGTAGGGCTGCCCGTTCGATTGAATTGCCCGCCCGAGATTACCCTGATAACACTCCGGTCTTCTTCGCTCTCTTCCTCGAAGGCATAAGGTCGCAGGGACCAGCGCGCGCTTATGCAGCTTCGCTCTTTACCTGCACTCCTGCCCACTTCTCCAGCAAAGTGATGGTGGCGGCATAGTCCAGGTCGCGGTGACCGTCTTCCGTGGCCATTTCATAGATCTCTTCCACGGTTTCAAGAGCGGGCAGCTTCACGCGGGCTTCTTTGGCGGCTTCGAGGGTGAGGAGAATGTCCTTGTGCATCAGGCGGAGAGGGAAATTTGGAGTAAAGTCGCGCTGCAGGATGAAGGGCGCCTTGTAATCGACTACTCCGGAGCGAACCATCGTGGCTTCGATCAGCGACAGCAGTTGCTTGGGGTCCACGCCGAGTTTCGTGGCCAGGGTAAGCGCCTCGGCAAAGCCCTCGAAGATCAGAGCAATCTGCAGGTTCATGGCGAGCTTGGTGGCCTGGCCTTTGCCGGTTTCACCCATGCGGAAAATTTTCTTACCCATGGCCGCGAACAGGGGGTTAAGCCGATCGATGTCTGCCGCATCGCCTCCGACCATAAAAATCAGGGTGCCATTGGCAGCACCGATTTTCGATCCCGTCATGGGAGCATCAACATAGGCGACGCCCTTACTGCGAACGCGTTCGGCAAATCGTACAGTCGCGGAAGGAGAGATGGTGCTTGAATCGGCAATCATCATGCCATCGGCGAGTGATTGATCGATGCCGTCTGCGCCAAACAATATTTGTTCGACGGCAGCGGTATCAGAAACGCAGAGCCAAATGACTTCGGCACCTTGGGCCGCCGCCGCCGGTGTGGGTGCGATGCCCGCGCCTTCGACGAGTTTGCCGGGAGTGCGATTCCAGACCGTAACTTCATGGCCGGCCTTGACCAGATTCGTGGCCATGGCATGCCCCATAATCCCCAGACCCAAGAAACCGACGCGCATCGGAACTTCTCCTGATCGATTGAATTAGATATGAGCGGTAGGATCGAGGTCAAGCAAACTAAGGCGTGTTCTCGTGGGGCCAGTCATCTGAAGCTGGGTCCTTGCGAACTGCTGCGGCGAGAATCGAAAGCGTTAAGTGCAAGATGGCCGGAATTACAGGCCGTTCTCTTCCACATGAATTAAAATAGACCCAGCCACTTACAGCTTTCATCGAATACACAGGCCAGTTCAGGATGATCAAGGCAACGCTTCGCAATCCGGCCCTCCGCAAGCGTGCATCCCAGTTCGGTCGACTGGTGCGAAATTCCGCTGTGACTCCGCTGTGCGGCGAGATGCACAAACCGCGTCTTGTCTCCAACGGAGAACTGGGGGTCACTTTCATTGGCCATTCCAGCTTTCTGGTGCAGATCGGTGGGCAAAGCGTGATGATCGATCCCAACTTCGCGCGCTGGTTGTTTGTGCTGAAGCGGTTGCGGCGTCCTGGGGTCCGGGTGCGCGATCTGCCTGCTATCGACCTTGTGCTGGTAACGCATGCGCACTTCGATCATCTGCACCGGCCCTCGTTGCGCGCGATCGTGCAAAACAATTTGCGTATGCGGGGAACCGCCCCAGCCGTCGTAATCCCGAGCCATGTGACGGACTTGGTCTCCGATCTGGGCTTCTCTGAGATCATAGAGTTGGACTGGTGGAACGCGTCGCGGCGCGGAAATCTGTCGGTGACCCACGTCCCTTCCCGGCATTGGGGAGCGCGGATTCTAAGGGATTCGCATCGTGGCTACGGGGGCTATGTGTTGAAGGCAGGCAAGCATTCGGTCTATCACGCGGGGGACACCGCTTATTTTACGGGCTTTCGCGAGATCGGGCGGCGCTTGTCGCCCGAATTGGCGCTCCTTCCAATCGGCGCCTACAACCCGCCAACCTTCCGCAATGTCCATACCAATCCCGCCGACGCCACGCATGCCTTCCTAGACTTGAAATCGCGGTGGATGGTTCCCATGCACTACGGCACCTTCCGGCTATCGCACGAGCCAGTCGAAGAACCTCTGCAACTGCTGGAGAAGGAAGCGCGTGCGGCGGGAATTGAGGACCAGGTAGTGGTGCTCGAAGAAGGCATTACCAGATTCTTCTGAGTGACTCCGTTGATGCCGATAGTCGCCGCTGAATGAACGCCGTAACATTCCATTCACAAATTATTTCCTAATTTGGTGTAAGCTCTGTTGCACGAAATCTCTCCCCAGGAGGCGAACATGACCGTTAAAGCCATACCCGAGGGTTACCACACCTTGACACCATATATGACCGTCCGCGACGCCGCTCGCGCCATTGAGTTTTACAAGCAGGCATTTGGTGCTGTGGAAAGAGGCGTGATGAAAGGGCCTGACGGCAAGATCATGCATGCAGAGTTGCGCATTGGAGATTCGATCGTCATGCTGGCCGACGAATTTCCTCACTTCGGATCTCTTTCTCCCCAATCCATTGGCGGCACAGGGATGGGGCTCCACATTTATGTAGAGGACGTGGACTCGGCGTTCGATCGAGCGATTGGGGCCGGCGCAACTATTGAAATGCCCGTTTCTGACACGTTCTGGGGCGACCGCTACGGCAAGCTGCTGGATCCCTTTGGCCACAAGTGGTCCATCGCCACCCACACCCGCGATATGTCCATGAAAGAAATCGAAGAAGCGCAGGAAGAATTCATGAAGCAGATGCCGAAGAGCGCCTGAAGGTTAGGAATTCCGCCGGGTTCGTCGAGGGGCGCGGCTACGCTCGCGCCCTGCTCTTTGGTACTTCCGTAATGTCCCTCCGTGCCGCTATTACACAACTATTACAGTGATTGGCCGCCAGCCTTGATAAGTTAGATATGTACGCTATCGAACTTACGACTACGGGGACCCTCCTTGGACATGCAACTGGAAAGCCTGGAAAAGCGACAAGCCGCAAGAAATGAAATCAACTGGGTGACAGCGATTTTTATGACGGCCTTTCACGTGGGCGCCATCGCTGCACTTTTCTTTTTCACATGGAAGGCACTGTTCGTTGCCATGTTCCTGTGGTGGGTGTCGGGCAGCCTGGGCATCGGCATGAGCTATCATCGCCTGCTCACGCACCGGGGCTACAAGACTCCGAAGTGGGTGGAGTACTTCCTGACGGTCTGCGCCACGCTGGCGCTTGAGGGTGGACCGATTTTCTGGGTGGCGACGCACCGCATTCATCATCAGTATTCCGATGAGGATGGCGATCCGCATTCGCCCATCGACGGCAAATGGTGGGCGCACATGGGCTGGATTTTGATGGGCAAGTCGATGCACCATGACACGACGACGCTCGCCCGCTATGTGCCCGACCTGGCCAAGGATCGGTTTCACGTCTGGATCACGAAGTATCATTACGTCCCCATGATTGTGCTAGGGGTGATCCTTCTTGCCCTCGGCGGAGTTCCATTTCTGATGTGGGGCATTTTCATGCGGACAGTGGTTGGCCTGCACGCCACCTGGCTGGTCAATTCGGCCACACACTCCTGGGGCACTCGCCGTTTCACCACCCGCGATCTCTCTACCAACAGCTGGTGGGTGGCTTTACTAACGTTTGGGGAAGGCTGGCACAACAATCACCACGCGCATCCGACGGCAGCGCAGCACGGTTTTACCTGGTATGAAATTGACATGAACTGGTACGGCATCTGGGCGCTGAAAACACTGGGTTTGGCTTGGGACGTCAAGCGCGTCAAGCTCGCTGACTTGGAGAACGGGTTAGTCGCTGCCCCCAACGGACGATTGGTCAGTGTCGCTCTGGCGGAGGGCGCGGCAGCGGGCGACTAGAGTACCTTGTTTTCTCCTAAGCATCTAAGCCCCGACTCATTGCAGTCGGGGTTTTTGCTGTGGGAAGGCAGAGCTTACCCATAGAGGACACAGGGAACACAGAGGCACGTCTTCGAAGGCTTACCCTTCGAACCGCCGTGACCGCTCTGTGGAAGAATCTATGATTCGCTTCAAACGCTGTAAAATCAGCGTGACGCCATGCGCATCACGAGCCGACGCGGAACGATCGTCTTCTTTCTCTGCCTCGGCATCGGTCTGGTTGCACTCGCCGTTGCGCTCAACGTTGGATGGATCATCCTCAACTGGCGCGAAGGCGTGCTGCTGTTTTTCGGCATTATCTTTTTCGCCCTGATTATTGCGGGCATGATCGTGAATACAACGTTCTTACTGCGCGAGATTCGCCGCAGCGAGCAACATGACAGCTTCATCAATGCGGTAACTCACGAACTGAAAACGCCGGTCGCTTCCATCCGTTTACATTTGGAAACTCTCCAGCGCCGTGAACTGCCGGAAGCCCAGAAGCAGGAGTTTTACCGCCTCATGCTGAGCGATACCGATCGCCTGACGGCGACTGTGGAACAGGTGCTGCGCGCCGGCCGGGCCGGGGACAAGAAAACGGGCCGGGAAAAGTCCGTTGTCGACTTCCGGCAACTGGTGCATGAATGTATGGAGGCGGCCCGGGTGCGGCATCATCTGCCGCCGGAAGCTTTGCACTACGACGAAGCATCGAGCAATGGCGCTGGGATGCGCGTGCTAGGCAGCGCCGAAGATCTCCGCACCGCGGTGTTCAATGTTCTCGATAATGCGATCAAGTATTCCGGCGAGCGCGTCGATGTGCGGGTGCGGCTGAATATGCCCGACGAGAAACGCCTGGTTCTCAGCGTGCAGGACCAGGGCGTTGGCATTCCTTCCGACGATTTGAAAAGCATCTTCAAGCGGTTTTATCGCGTTAGCCACCGCTCGCTGGCGCATGTGAAAGGAACGGGGCTGGGATTGTTCATCGTGAAGGCGATTGCGCAGAAGCACGGCGGCAAGGTGTTTGCTGAGAGCGCTGGAGAAGGCGAGGGCGCTACCGTCACGATGGAACTGCCGAGGTCGAACGCATGAGCCGGGTTCTGGTGGTGGAAGATGAAGCGCATCTGGCGCAGGGGCTTTGCTTCAATCTGCAGGCCGAGGGATATTCAGCGGAGATTGTGGGAGATGGCGAGGCGGCCACGGAGCGCCTACTCGATAAAAAAGAAAACTTCGATGCCATCGTGCTCGATATTATGTTGCCCGGCAAGGATGGGTTCAGCGTGGTCGCGGAGCTGCGGGCGGCGCGAAATTATGTGCCGGTGCTCATGCTGACCGCCCGCAGCCGTCCCGAGGACGTGTTGAAGGGATTCGCGGCGGGCGCGGACGACTATCTGCCCAAGCCTTTCGACTTGTCGATTCTGCTGGCGCGATTGCAGGGGCTGCTGCGGCGGAGTCAATGGATGCGGGCAGGGCAGTCGGAGGGCGGCGCTCCTGATTCCTCTCGGCTCAGTTCCGATCGAGATGGCGTTGGCGACTTCGGAACATTTTCATTCGACGGTAAGACCATCGACTTCGGCACGCTTGAACTGCGCACCGCCGATAATGTGATTCATCTGACGCTGATGGAATCGGAACTGCTTCGTCACTTGGTTCGTAACGATGGGCGTGTGGTTTCGCGCAAGCAAATTCTCGAAGAAGTCTGGGGCCTGCACGAAGACACCGACACCCGCGCCATCGACAACTTCATGGTGCGTCTGCGGCGATACATTGAAGACGATCCCGCCGAGCCGCGGCACTTGCTGACGGTGCGCGGGGTAGGATACAGGTTTCTGGCGAGTCCGGAGAAGAAGTAAGTGCTGAGCAATAACGCAAGTCGGTCGGAACCAACCCCCTTCCGCCCTGGTATGTAGCGGCGGAAGGGCTCTGTGGTCAGCAAATCATTTACTGCTTGTCGTAGACGGAAGTGCTCTTCACCTTCTTGCCCGCCGCATCGGTTCCACTCATAGTGAGCGTGCGGCTCTTGCCGTCAGCAGAAATTACGACTCGACCGCTCATGGTAACTTTCCCGTCCTTCTTCACCGTCAATTCCAGGTTGCGGTCGTCGATCTGCTTGATGGCTCGGGCATCGGAAGTCAGATCGCCGGTGACGGGGTAGTCTTTGCCATCGAACTTCCCCGTCCACTCGTTATGGGTAGGCTTCCCTTGACCATCGACGCCGTCCACCGTGCCTTTAATGTTGTCGCCCACGGCCTCATACGTTACCGTGAGATTTTTCGGAAGCCCGGGACTCAACTTCGACTTGGCTTCGTTGAGCTTCCAAGTCCCCAGGCTTGGGTTTGCGGCGAAGCACATCACCAGGCCTACAAACAGCATTACGAGCGTCAATACGGTTGATCTTGCTTTCATGTTGCCTCCAGGGTGAGAAACGGTTAGCTCGCTAGCGAGCACCGCATTCTAAGCGTCGCTAACCTTTTCCGCAACGCTTCGGAGTTTCGG
>Ga0185299_10001879_pt1 | contig 35997 bp, 28 predicted proteins | sample PaiPotPPA55metaG_FD_128002 | JGI IMG/M metagenome (GOLD analysis project Ga0185299, IMG submission 128002) | Iron sulfur acid spring bacterial and archeal communities from Banff, Canada, to study Microbial Dark Matter (Phase II) - Paint Pots PPA... ...
AAAAAAACTTCTCCTCCCACGTGGGAGCAGATGCTCCGTTGGACTCAGCCACTGTTAGTGAGACTCACCGGTTGTTGCCCATTTTGTCTAACTACCTTTGACGACTCCACTTAACAAAGTAATACTAGCAGCTGGGAGGTTCTGCCGTCTTGGTGGTTGATGAAACCAGAAAAGAAGACCAATGAGACCAATGAGACCAATGGGACTAATGAGTGCGACCCATAAGTCTCATGTGTCCCATTAGTCCCATCCGGGAGCGCGGGGGTTGGGCGTCTTCAGCAAGCGGTCTGAGACCCATCTGAAGCTCGTCGCTTAGCAAATACCAGATAGCAAATCCCGTCGCCAAGTAGCCTTGGGTTTGCTCGATCGCTCCCTTTGCTATCTGCTATTCGGTAGCGAGCGTCTGGCGAGCTACCGCGGCCGCGCGCTCTGAGTTTGCTCCATTTTCCTGTTCACTGACCTGAGGCGATCCTAAATACAGGAGCCAGGAGCGGCGTTGTCGGCGTAGCTGCGCCTCGTAGAGTGTTTTCCGCGGAGGTCCACTAAGTCCACTCTGTCCACTACGTCTACTTTTGCCATTCCTCGCACCTCCTAGCTCCTAACCTTTGCGCCTTTGCGTGAGATTTTTCTGTGGGCAGAAGGGAGAGGCTTCACATTACCGCGAACTCAAAACCTCTTCGAAATAGAAGGTGAGCACCCGGCGAAATTCTGCCACCGCCAGAGGTTTGGTTTTCGCGTCGGATTCCAGATAAAGGTTCATCATGCCTTTGACAATCTGGACTGCAACGTTAGCGGCTAAAAATGATCGTTCCGCTGAGAGAGACGGATTTTTGGTCCGAAAAGCATTGGCAATGATCGTACGCAAGGCCTTGCGGGCGGCGGGATCGCGGCGAAAGCGAATGGGCAGGCTGTGCAGATTCAAGTAGGCGGGCCGTTCTTGCGCGAAATCGATGATGCAATCGATGAACAATCCGGCAAACTGGACGGTGGATAGCTTCTCAGAATGCTCCATCAGCGATGCCAGGCGCCAATGTAATTCCTCTGCGTATCGGGTGAGGAGAGTGCCCGCGACTGACTGCTTATCGGGGAAGTAATTGTAAAGCGCGCCGATAGACGAGTAACTGCGGTCTGCGATCGCCTGCATGGTGGTGGCTTCGAATCCTATCTCAGAGAACAGTTCTGCGGCTGCCTGCAGAAAACCTGCTAGCCGGCGGGCGGAGCGCTCTTGTTGAGGGGCGACGCGAACTGAACTTGACGAAATCGAGGATGCCCTCATATTCGAAATAATAAATCGAGGATGTCCTCGAATTCAATCTCATTTTTGAAAATCCGTTGCTTATGTCTGATCTCTATCTTGATTCCCGAAAAACCGCGCTCGTGGTTATCGATCTGCAAAACGCCATTGTGGGGCTCAGTACTGCGCCCTATCCGGTGACGGAAGTCGTCCAAAAAAATCGGCAGATAGCCGACAAGTTGCGAGCGGGGGGAGGCCTGGTCGTGTGGGTGCGAGTTGACCTTAAGTACTTTCTGGAGCTTCCGGTCGATCAGCCGCCGTCGTTCGCCGGTAAACAGCTGCCAGATGAGGCCTCAGAAATTGCAGCATCGGCCGGGTTCCACGAGGGCGATTTGCTGATTACCAAGCGCCATTGGGGCGCGTTCGCCGGCACCGCGCTTGAGGAAGAACTCCGGACCCGCAAAATCGATATGGTCCTGCTAACCGGAGTATCGACGAACGCCGGGGTCGAATCAACGCTACGTCAGGGGACCGGGCTGGGCTTGGGGTTTGTTGTCGTCGAAGACGCTTGCTCCGGCCAGGATGCCGAAGACCATCGCTTTGCTGTTCAGAAAATCTTCCCGCGTCTAGCCCGGGTCCGCACTGCAGAGGAGGTCTTGAAAGCCCTTGCCTGAGCAGATCCTGGAGCAGGATCGGCTCGATCCGCGAATATGGAGGATCGTCTTGGTTGCGGTGCTGGGCTCGTTCCTTGCCCAGTTAGACGCTACCGTTGTCAACGTTTCGCTTTCCAGTCTTTCCGCGGAACTGCATGCGAGCTTGCCTGTGATCCAATGGGTTACCAGCGGATATCTTCTGGCGTTGGCTCTTATGTTGCCGCTAAACGCCTGGCTCGTAGAACGGATTGGAGCTAAGCGCCTCTATCTCCTCTGTTTCTCCGGGTTTACGATCACCTCCGCGCTTTGTGCGTTGAGCTGGTCTGCAGGCTCGTTGATTGGGTTCCGCGTTCTGCAGGGCATTGCCGGCGGACTGATGGCGCCGATGGCGCAACTGATGTTGGCGCGGGTTGCCGGTAAGCATATGGTCACCGTTGTTGGCTACGCGGCTCTACCGGTCCTGTTGGGGCCGATCCTTGGCCCGGTGATCGCCGGAGCCATTCTCCAGCATGCGACCTGGCATTGGCTTTTCCTCATCAATCTGCCGATCGGTATTCTGGCGGTCGTCCTTGCATCCCGGTTTCTTCCCGATGATGACGACAGAAAGCAGGCTGCCAGAGGGCTCGACCTGATCGGCTTTCTCCTGCTTTCGCCCAGCCTGGTGCTGTTCCTATACGGATTGGATCACTTGGGGGAGCAGACCGGGATCGCGGCGTTGCTGCTGGCGGTTATTCTGCTGACAGCCTTTGTCCGCAAAGCCTGGAAAGACCGAGAACGAGCGCTGATCGACCTGCGGCTTTTTAGGAGCAGAACCTTTGCCGCTGCCGCTGTCACTCAGTTCACAACCAACGGCCTGGCGTTCGCGGGCCAGATGTTGATACCCGTGTACCTCGTTCGCGCTCTGGGTGAATCGCCCAGCGCTGCCGGCTGGCTGATGGCTCCTCTGGGACTCGGAATGATGTGCACTTATCCCTGTTTGGGGAAGTTGACTCAGCGCTTCGGCATCAGAGGGACATCTGCCGGCGGCGCATTGGTAGCCTTTCTGGGGACGTTACCATTTCTCTATTTAAGCTCTCATCCTTTCAATCTGCCGATTCTAGCGGGTACACTTTTCATACGAGGCATGGGCTTGAGTGCGGTAGGTCTTCCGTCGATTTCTGCCGCTTATGCATCCGTGCGCAGGGAGCAGTTGCCGATGGCAACAGCATCTTTGAACATTGTGCAACGTTTTGGGGGGCCTACACTGACTACCCTTTGCGCCAGCCTTCTCGGCTGGCAGCTGGCGATTCATTCGCCCGCCGATGTCGGGTACCCTTTTACGATCAGCTTTGCCCTCTTATGCGCTTTGCACGCGCTCCTGATTGTAGCCGCAATGAGGCTCCCGCGCTCACAGGAAGAGGTTCAGCGTCCACGGGCAAGGAGCGCGGAGGTAGGAGCTAGGAGCTAGGGCAGGCGTATGGGCGTATGGGCGTGTCGGCGTGTCGGCGTGTCGGCGTGTCGGCGTAGGTGCGCGTCGTAGCGGGTTTTCCGCGAAGGGTCCACTCAGTCCACTACGTCCACCTTTACCTTTCGCCGCGTCGCCCACACGCCCACACGCCCACACGCCGTTCCTAGCTCCTAGCTCCTCCGGGATACTCTCCCTTAACCACCTCCAGAAAAGCACGGACCGTCGAGGCACGACTGTCACGCCTCCAAACCAACGTTAGGTCACTGGTCCGACATCGTCCTTTAATTGGTCGATAGGTTACTCCAGGTAAACGTAAATTACTGATAGAGACAGGCACCAGGGCAATGCCGAACCCGCCTGCCACCAGCGTAATCACGGCCAGTGCTTGGGTCGCTTCCTCTGTGATCCGAGGCTCGATTCCGTTGTCTCGGAAGATCTGGAAAATTGCCTCTGAGTACCCCCATCCCGGCTGAAGAGGAGGAACGATCAAAGGCTCACTCGCTAATGCTTTGATTCGGATACTGTCTTGCTTCGCTAAGCGATGTGAATCTGGCAAGGCGACCACAAAACGTTCGCGCTGGATGATTTCAAAACAAAATAGTTCACGGCTTAAAAATGAAGGCGATCGGACCACCGCCACGCTCATCAGACTTTCCAGTAACGTCTCCGCATTTTTGGTATTCGCGATCTCCAAGAGGTCGACCACCACGTTCGGATAAAGGGCATGATATCTTCGAAGAATCCTGGGCAAAACCTCTGGAGCAGCGGACGGGCTGAAGCCGATCACTAGGCGGCCGCTTTCGCCGGTGTGTGTCCTGCGCGTACTCTGGATTGCTTTCTCTGCCTGGCGCAAGAGTCCCTGCGCTTCGTCGAGCAAAACCCGGCCAGTGTCCAGTAGCTCAACCTTTTTCTTGGTGCGATAAAGCAAAGGAAATCCCAACTCTTGTTCGAGCTGTTGAATTTGCTTGGTCAAGGAAGGTTGCGCGATGCGGACCCGGCGAGCGGCTCGGGCAAAATTCAATTCCTCGGCCACGGCCACGAAGTATCTCAGGTGCCGGAGCTCCATAAGTTACAATAGCTGAAGGCTATCAATGTTGAAGCTTTAATATATTGGAGTACCAGCCGTCTCCGGAGGAATATGGTTGCACACAACGGTGATCAGCGGCTCGCTGAGCCAATCGGCGCGGCGCTGGAACGTTGAAAGGAGATTTATGCAAACGCTCGCTTTCCTTTGGTATGAGCTGAAAGCAGCAGAACGCCACCTTAAGGAAGCTGTGGCCGAGTCTCAGCAATGTGGCAAAGCGGATTTCAGTCTTCTAAATCGTCCGTCAGACTCGCACGTGATTGATGAACACCCGCAGCGCCCGCCGCATCTGTCGTTGCGTTGGATAGCAAAGAAAGAACCCGGGGTAGGGAGCGGACCATTTTTGCAGGAGCGGCACTAGTGTCCTGTCCCATAAATAACGTGGCTTTCGCCGTCGGTCAGTTGGCTGTTTTTCAAGGCGCGAACGACGAGCATATCTGAATTGATACGTAAGGAGCGAGCAACGCAGAAAAACAACCAACTGGCCACGGCCCAGAGGGTTGCGATGAAAATGGGCCGGCGGCTGCGTTGCTCGTCGGTTACGTATCCATTCAGATATGCGCCCTCCTCGCGCCTTGCCGACGGCCCATTTTGATCGCAACGAAAGCCATGCTATTTATGGGACAGGACACTAGGCGTGCTTCCGCTATGCCCGGTTCGCGGGTTGATCCCCGCTTGACAATAACCTCGGGAGTTGTTGCATTGGTTACTACTGGCGCCACGAAGCCGCTTGGTCAGGGCCGGTAACGGCGACCATCCCCCCGATGGACACGCTCGAACAACGCACGATGGCGAGGGTTTCTGCGCGCCTTCTTCCCTTCCTGATCGTCTGTTACTTTGTCGCTTATCTCGACCGGGTGAATGTCAGCTTCGCATCGCTGACGATGAATAAAGATCTCGGACTGTCCGCGTCGGCTTATGGCTTGGGAGCAGGTGTCTTTTTCCTGGCGTATGCTGTCTTCGAGGTTCCATCCAACCTGCTGCTGGCTCGTTTCGGTGCGCGACGCTGGATCGCCCGCATCATGGTCACCTGGGGAATCATGTCAGGGGCGATGGCATTCATAGGCAACGAGACTTGGTTCTACGCGGTCCGGTTTCTACTGGGTGCGGCTGAAGCAGGTTTCTTCCCCGGCATGATCTTCTACCTGACGCTGTGGTTTCCGGCAGCATATCGCGCTCGCGTTATCGGCTATTTCATGGCGGCGATCCCGCTTTCAACCGTTGTCGGCGCGCCAGTATCCAGCGCGCTGCTGGGGTTGGAAGGAGTCCTCGGCATGCATGGCTGGCAATGGCTGTTCATCTTGGAAGCAGCACCTGCGCTCCTACTGTCGGTGGCGGTCCTGTTCTATCTTACCGATAGGCCCGCTGATGCTGGCTGGCTGAGCGACGATGAACGGCGCTGGCTTGCCGATCGGCTCGCAACCGAGGAATGCCAGCGCGAGGCGGTCCGACATTACAGCGTGTTGCAGGCTTTGCTGAACCCGCGTGTCCTGGCGCTCAGCTTGGTGTATTTTGGTGCCGTCGCGGCCAATTACGGATTGAGCTTCTTCCTGCCCCAGATCGTAAAAGCATTCGGCATGTCGAACCTCCAGACCGGGTTCGTTGCGGCTATCCCCTACGCCGTGGGCGTGGTCGGCATCGTGTGGTGGGGCCGACATTCAGACGCAAAACTGGAACGGCGATTTCACACCGGCTTCGCTATCTTCATCGCCGCTGCCGGACTAACCGTGGCCGCTTTTCTGAATGATCCAACCGCGAAGATGGTGGCGTTCAGCGTCGCCGGGTTCGGCATTTTTGGCTGCCTGCCAGTATTCTGGACGCTGCCCACAGCCTTCCTGTCCGGTGCTGCCGCAGCCGGCGGTATCGCCATCATCAATTCAATTGGCAATCTCGCAGGCTTCGTCGGGCCATCGGTGATGGGTATGATCAAGGACTCTACTGGGAGCTTTACGAACGGGCTACTGGTGCTGGCCGGAGTCGCGGCCGTCGCCTTGGTGATTGTCCTCCTGCTTCGCCACGACACAGCGTTGGAGCGCCTGCCTACGCTTGACCCGTCACGGACCGAATCACCATCGTAGACTATCCCTCTTACCTTTGCGCCTCCACTAGGCTCCGCACCAATACTCCATCACTCCAATACTCCAATACTCCATCGCTCCACTACTCCAATACTTCACGCCTCCCACGCAGCGGTTTCTCTTCCATCAAAATGAGAAATACAGCGGTGATCACCAACCCGATTCCGGCCGTTAAAAAGATCGTGGCAAAAGCCGCACCGGCCTGGGGTCCAAGATCGCTTAACCCCTTTGCGGTCTCGGCATTTTGAACAGACCCGTAGCCGAGAAAAACCGCGCCCAGGACTGAGACACCCATGGCGCCACCCAGCGCCCGCAGAAAAGTGACGGCGCCGGTTGCTACCCCAAGATGCGCAGGGTCCACCGCGTTTTGCACACTAATGATAACCAATGGAAATGAAGTCCCGATTCCGGCGCCGGCGACGATGAGAACCGCTTCCAGCCCAAGATACGGCAGCGAACCGGCCCAAGCCGCCAGCGAAAAAAGCGCCAGCGCCGCTGTAGTCACCCCAATCAACGCAACTCGTTTATAATGCCTCAACCGGGTTGTCATCCAGCCCGAGAACGCCGCGCCGCATACCATACTGCCCATCAACGGAACCAAGCTCATTCCGGCGCTGCTCGGGTCCAGGTGCCGAACCCCTTGCAAATACAGCGGGATATAAACGCTGAGACCTAGATTCACGGCCATTGAAAAAAAGTTCGACGCACTAGCCGTTGCTACGATCGGATTCTTCAAGACTGCGATTGGAAGAATCGGCTCAGCGCAATAGTAAATCCTCAGACCGAACAGCACCCAAAATACTAGCGATACCGCCGTTAATCCGAGAATTTGCGGTGACGTCCAGGCATACCGCGAACCGCCCCAAGTCAACACCAGCATCAAAGAAGTCGTGGCCAGGATCACCAGACCCGCGCCCGGTAAATCCAACCGATGGCGGCTCCGGACAATAGGCAACTTCTTCAGCGGCTTATTCAAAACCACAATGGCAAAGGCGGCTAGCGGCAGATTAATCCAAAAAATCATCGACCAATGAAACTTGTGCGCCAGAAAACCGCCCACCACCGGTCCCGCTAAACTTGCGATCCCCCACATCCCGGAGATGTATCCTTGGTATTTCCCTCGTTCGCGAGGAGCCACCACATCGCCGATCACCGTCATGGCCAAAGCGCCCAAACCACCGCCACCGATCCCTTGGATTGCTCGCCCGATGACAAGCGTTAACATCGATCCTGCCAATGCCGAGACGATCGATCCGGCTACAAAAATCCCGATTGCTCCAAAAATAACCGGGCGCCGCCCTCTGATATCGGCGAGCTTACCATACAGCGGCGTCACTGCCGTCGCTGTTAGAAGATAAGCGGTTATAATCCAGGAAAGATATTCTGCGTTTCCCAACGAAGACCCGATGGTCGGCAACGCAGGCGCAACGATCGTTTGATCAAGCGCCGCCAGAAACATCGCGAGTAGGACACCAACAATGATATCTCTCCGCGCCGCCGGATCGATGGTTTCGCTCAGAGTCGCAGGAGTGAGCTGGGTTGGTACTTGGCGGTTCATCCTTGGCCGCGTCCCTGGAGGTAGACGGGAAAAGATCTATCGAATAAAAGCGCAGCCTAGTAAAGGGCGCGAAGCGCTGGATCCAAAGCTGGGAGGGATCGCGTCCTCGCGATCTTTCGTTTCCGAAGCCCAGAACATTCCCTGATTAAAAGGCGAAAATACACGGTTGGCTTCGAGAACGCCTTCGCGGCGCGCGGGGACGCGCGCCCTCCCTGTCAGGGGTTCCTCGGCCGCTTATGTTGACGCGCATACACCACGGCCTCGCCAGCGAGGCAGCGCTCCATCGGTTCCTGTTCAGAACGAAAAGATCAGCCTCGTATCTACGTACGGCGCATTGTTCACCTTCAGATTTTCGTGGATGCGATAGTAATCGAAGTCTCGCCCCAAAGCTTCTCCTGCTTCCGTTTGCACGGTGGCAAACGGTAGAAGCTTCAAGCGTAGACCGCCTCCCACCCGGATCTCGCGGTAGCTAAGCACGGCGTTGTTAAATTGAGGCCGGCCGATCGCGGTGCCCGTTGAATCCGGCACTCGGAAATCTCCACTGTTAAATTGGCCGACAGCAAAAAGGGTGATTCGGCGAGTTAATTTGAAGTCGATCTCAGGTCTGGGCACTGTCAGATTGAAGGTCAATTGGTCATTCGGCTGCCAATGGACACCGACCACCGGGGCGACCACTAGCTGCGCGTCCGATTTCGCCTGGATACCTAGCAAGAAAAAGAGTTTGTCGTCGCCATAAGGAGAGTAGCGCACTGCAAACATCCCCCCGATTTGGAAATCTTTGCTGGTCAGTTTGTTGAGATCGCCGCTGAAATCTGGCGCCACTTCTCCTAAAATTGAGAATCGAGAGGACGCTTTGTATACAAAGCCGACGCTAGCGCCGAGGGTCCCTAAATTATCGACTAGCGGAACGCGAGGGAAAGCGTTCGGATTTCCCAAATCAAAAAGGAAGTTATTGTAGAAGCCGCCTACGCTTAGAGACAATTGATCGTTGATCGGCACACTTAAATTTGCTCGTACCCCGATCTGTTGTTCACCAGTCCGGCCGTTGGCTGATTGACTGTTCGGCAGGTTTTCCCGGGCTAAGAACGAGTAGTCTACGGTTAAATCGATGACCTTAGAAAGATCGAGCGAAGGAGTGGGCAAGGGTTGAACGGCTTTAGAAATCGGCTCTTTGTCAGAATCGCTTAGCGCCTCTTGGCCGTGCGCGCCGGCAGTTAAAAGCAGGCCAAGAAGAGCCGTACTCACGCCTCGACCGAGTTTCGGTTGCCGAACAAACCTGGCTATCGGCGATGGGGTACAGATTCTTCGGCGCCCAAGTGAGATCCCAGAAGGCTTTTCCATCCGGGTAAATAAAAGCTGGAATGCCGGCCAGCCAGCTATTGAGCGTGAGCGCGGAAAAAAGTGTACGAAACAGCCTTAACAGCGGTTGAACGTGTCAAAAGATGAGTCGGGTCAACGGGGTTCCCGGCAATGACGGCGTTCTACAACGTGAGCCAGGTCCATTCGACGCGAGCCGCCTAAGAACGGGAACTTCCAACCTAAAGCTTAAAACTTAAAACCTAAAACTTAGAACTTAGAACCTTGCGTCGGAACGCCGATCCGAGCCAGCTTGGCAATGGTAGCGCTGATTCGGTCGGGGATCTCATCATCGTCGATCTGGTGCGTAATCAGGCGGAAAAGCGAATAGCCGAACAAAAGATCCATCAAGAATTTTATGTCCGCGTCTTGCGGAATTTCTCCGCGATCTTTGGCTGCTTGAAAGGCGATGGCGATAAAAGCCTGACGTCTCGGAAAAAACACCTCCCGCAAATAACGGACCCCTTCCTTGTCGAGTATCATTTCGGATAGAATCAGGCGATACATCGAGCCCAACGACTCCTTTCGCCAGAGTCGCCAGACCCGTCGAAGGTTAGTGGCGAGATCCGTCGCCAAATCCTTTCCTTCGCCCGGAACCAACTCGTGTTGCACCATCTGTTCGTAAACTTCCAATAGCAATGCAGGCCGGGAAGGCCACCATCGATAGATGGTTGGTTTGCCGCAGCCGGCCAATTTAGCCACGGCCTCAATCGTAAAACGAGTCGGCCCCTCCTTGGCCAATACCTCATTGGCCGCATCGATAATCGCCTGGTGCAGCAGTGGATTGCGTTGGTTTCCCGTTCTGGGCCGGGTCAGAGCCGTTTTTTTTCGAGGCATTGGATGAATCTTAGTTGAGCGAATTTTTCTCGAAAGCAAACGGAAACCGTTCGATTCGGGACTGGAAACGAGGCCGGTTTGATCGGGAATTAAAGAGGTACTTGACAACATAAATATCGATGTGACGTTACGTAACGTAATGACAAAATGGATTTGGTCAAATAGCGAAATCTTCAGTCTCGATTGCTCTTAGTCGTTCGCTTTGGCCTTTTTCAAACCACTACACGCTTATGTCTGTCCAAGAACACGCGCTTCCGCCCAACCATGTGGCAGCTCGACCGCCTGCGGCTAGCGCCAATCAAAAAGGCGACGCCAATCAAAAGGGCAAAACCAGGAACGGTCCACCCCGCCGTTTTGTCGTCATTGGGGCCGTAATTGCCGTCCTCGGCCTTTTTTTCGGTATCCGTTACTGGATGTATGCTTCTACCCACGAGGATACCGATGACGCCTACGTCACCGGTTACACGCACCAGATCAGCACGCGCATCACTGGTACGGTCGAACAAGTGTTAGTTGACGACAACTGGCATGTCACCGCCGGACAACCGCTCTTAAAGCTAGATCCGCGGGACTACGAGGTGGCACTGACTCAAGCCCGAGCTAGCTACTTGCAAGCCAAAGCCCAACTCGTGCAGGCGACCGCGCAGATACCGCTGGTCGAGGCTCAATTGGCCCAGGCTCAAGCTCAGGCCGACTCGTCCAAGGCGAATTCCGACTACTTGGAGCGCACCTTCGAACGAAACAGCCAACTGTTCTATCAAGGAAGAGGAGTCATTTCCAAACAGGACCTGGACAACGCTCAATCTCAGGCGGAAACCAATCTTGCCACCTACAAAGCGAACCTAGCGGCCGTATCGGTGGCCAAGGAAAATCTGAAGGTCGCCCAGGCTCAACAACAAGCTGCCAGCGCTCAGGTTGATGCCGCTCAGGCGCAAGTTCAGAACGCGGAACTGCAACTTTCCTATTGCACCGTCGTCGCCCCCGTTTCAGGGCGGATCGCCGAAAAAACGGTGCAAACCGGGAACCGGGTTTCGGTGGGGCAGGCTTTGATGGCGGTAGTCGAAGATAACGTCTGGATCTTGGCAAATCTTAAAGAAACCCAGCTGGAAAGGGTACGGGTCGGACAGCCGGTCGACATCAAAATCGATGCACTCCCGCACTACCGGTTCAAGGGCCGAGTTGACAGTCTGCAACCTGGGAGTGGCTCGAATTTCGCCCTGCTTCCACCGGACAACGCCACGGGCAATTTCATTAAGATCGTCCAGCGCGTACCGGTGAAGATTCTCTTCGATCCAGAAAGCATCAAAGCTGTTCGCGACAAAATTGTTCCCGGCCTATCGACGACTCCTAGTATCGCGGTCACCCAACCACTGATCGACCAGCCATATCCGGAATCTCCCGAAAACGAAAAACCATCGCATCAACCGGCGAGCGAGCCGATCACTCAAATCCGTGACCACCCTGCAACCGGAGTAATGCAATGAGGAATAGCCGCGAAGGAACGCAAAGATCGCAAAAAGGAGTCTACCCTTCGGTTCTGACTTGGTTAGCGACTACCGACTACTGATTACTGACTACTGACTACTGACTACTGATTACTTCTTAACAGAATGCCAGCGCCATCAGAAGAACACGTTAGCTTACGCACCTGGATCGCCGTCCTGGGTACGGTCCTGGGAGCTTTTATGGCGGTGTTGGACATACAGATCACCAATGCCTCCCTGCGTGAGATCACCGGCGGGATCGGCTCCACCTCCGTCGAAGCTTCCTGGGTTTCCACCAGTTATTTGATCGGGGAAATTATCACGATTCCGCTCACCGCATGGTGGGGACGAGTTTTCGGGGTACGTCTATACCTTCTGGTCAATGTTTGTTTGTTCCTGGTGTTTTCCGGGCTTTGCGGAACAGCCACCGAACTCACGCAGATGATCATCTATCGGGCGCTCCAAGGGTTCACCGGAGGTGTGATGATTCCCATGTCGTTCACGGTCATTAACACTCAGCTGCCACCTTCAAGACGCGCTGTTGGGTTGGTCCTCTTCGGAGTAACGGCCACACTGGCGCCTGCCATCGGACCATACATCGGGGGTCTGCTTACCGACAATTACGGCTGGCCGATGGTCTTCTACGTCAATTTCATTCCTGGGGCGGTAATGCTGGCCACGATCTTTTTCGCGATTGATCCAGAACCTCTGAATATGCCGTTACTTTGGAAAGGCGATTGGCTGGGAACGGTTTTTATGGCCATCGGATTAGGCTCGCTCATCGCATTTCTGGAAGAAGGGCAAAACGACGATTGGTTCACCAGCGTTTTCATCCAACGCTGTTTTACTCTCGCGGTGGTTTTCATTCCTCTCTTTATTATCTGCGAGCTCATCAGCAAGTCTCCGGTGGTCAATCTCCGGTTACTCCGAATCCGCAACTTAGGCTTGGCTTCAGCAGTAAATTTTATCATGGGCGCAAGTTTGTACGGTTCCGTGTTTCTTTTGCCGGAATATCTTGAGCAGGTCCAAAATTACAGCGCCAGCCAAACCGGCGAAGCCATGGTATTGATCGGACTCCCCCAGCTTCTGATATTCCCGTTCGTCCCACGTCTGATGCAAAAGTTCGACCTGCGGTTGATCGTCTTTGTCGGGGCGCTGATTTTCGGTGGCAGCTGCTTGATGAATATTTACATGAATCCCCAGTCTGGCGGACCGCAATTTCAAATCGGTAATATTGTCCGCGCGTTGGGGCAACCGTTCACCATCGTGCCTCTATCCGCGGTTGCTACCGCGGGGTTACTGAGAGAACAGCAGGCGGACGGATCGGCTCTTTTCAATATCATGAGAAACCTGGGTGGCAGCGTCGGCACGGCGCTGTTGAGCACTATGATCACGCAACGTGAACAATTTCATGATTTCCGGATTGGGGAACGAGTCACGCCTTACAGCCCTTATGTTCAACAGTTTTTATCGAACCAATCCGCACAGAACCTGCAACATTCGGGTGATCCAGCTGGCGCACTGCAACAAGCCTACCGCATGCTCCAATCGTCGGTTCAAACGAATGCTTTTGTCATGGCATATAGCGAATGCTTTTTGGTGCTTGGCGTTATCCTCTTAATCGGTTCCGGCACGATCTGGCTTTGTCAGAAGACCAAAGCCGGCGCCGGCGCCGCCGCAGCACATTGATGGGGAGTGAGACGTGAATGGGCGACCGTCGGTAGCGGTCAGGCGGCTGCCCATGCGCGTCAACCTAAGAAGGCGGATCCGCCCTCGGTAGCGGCGACTGTCCATGAGGCCAAATGGTGTGCTTGAATCCACTATGTTATCGAAGCCATCGATGTGCCTAGACTTAGCGCGCAGTCGCCATCGAAGCTCGGATGGCGACTGCGGGTTGAGGTAAGGATGATCTGTTGCTTCGGTTCAACGTTAGGTAATCCCACGCTGTTGGACCTCATTGGACAGTCGCCGCTAGCGGAGCGCGGATCCGCCTTCTTAGGTTTACGCGCATGGGCAGCCGCCTGACCGCTACCGAGGATCGTCAAAAGTCGCTATCGCCTTGGTAAATTCATTCCACATGACGGCGCCGCCGTGGCCCTCGGTTTCTACCACGATCAACCGGCTCCGATTCCAGCGTTGGTGGAGCTGCCACGCGGTTTGCAAGGGAGAACTAACATCCAATCGACCATGGATTAAAACACCGGGCAGATGCGCGATACATCTCATGTTATGGAGAATCTCTTTTCCTTCTAAGAACGCCGCATTTGCCCAATAGTGGGTGACCAGGGTGGTAAGAATCATCCGGAAATTGGGGTCGGCGAAGCGAGCATTTGGTTTCGCCTGCGGATTGAGCGAAACGTGTACGTCCTCCCACTTACACCAAGCTTCGGCAGCCAGTTCGCGTACCCTCCGGTCGGGATCCCGTACTAATTGGTAGTAGGCGTCGATCACGCTTTGACCCGTTTTCCGCTTTGCCATTTGCTCAAACTCCGACCAAGCCTCTGGAAAAATGCACCCGATAGTTTCGGTGATCCACTTCACTTCACTCCGGCTGGTATTGGTAACCGCCGCCAGGACGATCTCAGAGACGCGGTCGGGGTGTGCTTGCGCATAAGCGAGCGCTAAAGTCGTCCCCCACGAAACTCCAGTAAGCAGCCACCGTTCAATAGAAAGGTGTGCCCGCAATTGCTCAATATCAGCAATTAATGCCTGCGTCGTATTCGAGGCGAGGTCATAATCCGAGTCGGTCACCAATGGTCGGCTGCGTCCGCAGCCTCGCTGATCGAAAGAAACAAGTAGATATCGCTCGGGATCAAAAAGCTGGCGATGGCCTGTCTGCAATCCCGAACCAGGTCCGCCGTGAAGATAAAGGGCCGGTTTCCCTTTTGGATTCCCGGAAGCTTCCCAATACATGCCGCTTCCACCTGGCAGTTGCAGAATTTCCGATCTAAAAGGCTCGATGAGCAAAGGGTTTTAAGTTTTAGGTTAAGAGAAAGCACCTTCGAACCTTTAACTGCCGCGCCTACCGTAGGAATTCATACGCTTTGTGACTGCTAGGTAGCTTGCCCTCGCCATCGGTTTTCGGAGACTCAACCTTCAACCTTCAACCTAAAACTTAAAACCTATAACCTATAACTTCTCGTCAAGGCCAATATGCTTCATCAACGCAACCGCGTTCTGGCTCTGGGCCTCGCCTTCGCGGATCCGATAGTCGAAAGTCATCTCAAGGTTGCCGTTATTGCTGACAAACGTTTCCCGGAAATGAATCTTTTGACAGTGGTCGGCAAACTCCTTGAAGTGTAACAGCGACAAGTCGTGGGTCGACATCGCTCCGATCGCTCTTTGCTGTAGGAGACTCTGAATCAAACGACAGGTAATAACCCGCCGCTCATCGATGTTGGTGCCCAGCAAAATTTCGTCCAACAAGTAAAGTACCAAGCCATCGCCTGTCCGCGTGGCGTGTTGAGCTGCCTCGACCACGGCCTTTATCGAAGTGAGCTCCGCCATAAACAACGAAACCCCCTCGGTGACGGAATCCATCGCGCGCATACTCGTCACCACGTCGATCCAGGGGAGGGCGAGTTTCCTTGCGCAAACTGGGCTGCCGGCCTTGGCTAAAAGCACATTGAGTCCAAGCGTTCGCAGCAGAGTGGTCTTCCCGGACATATTGGAGCCAGTCACCATCAGAATCTTTCCTCGCGGCCCGACGCTGACATCGTTCTCGACGCGTTTCGCCTCTGGGATCAAGGGATGACCTAAGCCCTCAGCCAGAATCCGATCATCGATCCCAAACTCAGGAAAACCCCAACCAGGGTTGTCGTGCAAAAGCGACGCGAAAGAACAAATCTCCTCCAACTTCCCGAACGCCCCTAGCCAACGAGAAAAATCCGCGCCGTTCTCGAGCCACCATCTTTCGAAAGCCATCGCGAAATGCAGGTCCCAAAGGAGGATGAAATTGAACAATGTGCGGAGAAGTGGGATCGGGATGGAGGAGGGTAGCCGGCTTAAGCTGATTAAGCCTTCCAGTCTTCGCATTTTACCAAAAGCTTCCTGGCCTAAAATTTTTAGGCTGACTAACTCCGGTGACGACAATGACACCGCCGTCACATACCGGAACGCTTGAAGATACTGGGCGATCGCTTTATCAGCGGAAATTGCGGACTTGAGACTTTTCCTGATTTTACGTCCCGACCAGAATGAAACTGCAAAGTTAAAAGCAAGTAGCAGGCCGGAAGGCCAACGAGGCAGAAAGCCAGCGTAATATAGGGCGAGCAATATCAGCAACCCGAACGGTGAGACCATGCAAAACCACCGCAGCAATCGTTGTTGGAGTAACCTTGAATCGACTTGAAGCGGAGTACAAAGCGCATTGCCAGGGACCGCGGACTTGCGCAGTGGGAGCGTCGCACACTCAAGTAGCTGCCGAAACTCCAGCTTGGGAGCTAGCTCCCGAATGGCGGCTTGTCGATTAGGGAGATTCTCCCGTTCGATCCCATGGAGCAACGCTTGCGCAACCGCATTCCTGCCTTCCCAGCTGTTCGCGGTGCAGACTAGATCGAACAGTGATGCCCGGCCAAACAAGTCCAGGTCTTGCGCGAGCGCACTAGAAGCGAGCTCCGCTGGAGCTGATCGATCCGGCAAGTCTTTCCAATTCCGCGCAATTCTGGCCTTACCTTCTGCGTTCCGGCAGGCCATTTCACGACTGGTTTGCAGCGTGGCTTCTATGACGTGATGACGAACGGCTGTGGCGATGAACCCGATGAGCAGGAGCAGAAGGAGAACGGTTAATAGAAGAATCCAAAAAGCGTTCTCTTTCGGAACGACGAAGACGGAAACAACTCCAATCAGGAAAATGGCCAGGCGCAGGTTCGAATAGCCTCGTGACCGGGCTTCCAGCCGCCTTATCTCTTCCGAAAAATGAGCGGCCCGTTGTTCGTATCGCTCTATGGGCGAGAGCTCGCGCGCATCCGAATCCATGAAGTGCCTTAGCTCGCCTGAAGCTCGCTAACGAATGGCAAATAGCAATTACAGATTCCTGGAGCGCTGCCTCGCTTGCGAGGCCGAGGAGTTCAAGGAGTTGCAGGAGCCCCATTTTCACGGCAAAACGGTTTCCAACGGTCAGCGTCCTCGCCCAGACCCAGCGCTAAATCTGCGTACATCTGCGGTGTCTCTATTCGTGTTCATTCGCGCCTGTCGCACCAGAGCGAAGCGGCGGCGGATCCATTCGCGGTTTAACTACCCGATTGATCTCTTCCAGACTCAGAAGGTTCGTGCGGGGTCCGAAGCCGCCGATGGCAATTGCCACGATGATCATGCACAAGGCGATGAAGCCGAATGCGCCCACAGACCCGTACTCCTTGAGCATGGCAGCGATCACGAAACTCCCGATGATGCCGCCGAAGCGGCTCCAGGAATAAACAAAACCGACCCCTTGAGCCCGGATGCGAGTGGGATAGAGCTCCGCTTGATAGGCGTGAAAGGCAAACGACATAAAATTTGCGCTAAGCGTGACCAATACCCCAAAGCTCACAACACCGGGTAGCGAGGTCTGCTGAGAGAAACAAAGACCGAACCCGGCGATACCTAACGCGGACCAGACGATCTGCCATTTGCGTTCTATTTTTTCGGCAAATAGGTGCCCTATCAGTGGCGCAATCGGATTAGCGAAAGCTATGATGAGACTATACTCAAGTGACTTTGTAATCGTGATCCCTCTCGACAGCAGGAAAGTGGGCACCCAGTTCGCAAATCCATAGAACCCGATGGTCTGACAAAGATTGAAGATCGACAGCATGATCGTTCGCCGGCGATACGGATGCTGCCAGATTTCCCTGAAGCCAGAAGGGCCTTTCGTCCTCGTCCTCGATTCCGGCCGGGCGGAGTGCTGGAGCGTTGCCTCGCTTGCGAGGCCGACTTTGGGCTCGGCCAGGCTCTGACCGGTCTCGTGTTCTACCCGTTCTTCGATTTGGCTCATTATCCGGTCCGCTTCCTGATGACGACCGGACTGCTCAAGCCAGCGAGGTGATTCGGGAAGATTGCGCCGGGCGACGAAAACGAGAAAAGCGCCCACTGAGCCGATGAGCGTTACCCAACGCCATCCGTCGATGCCCCAGAAACTGCTTGGAACCGAAAAGAACGATAAGAGCGCTACCACTGGGATGGCGGAAAAACTCAAGAGTTGGTTAAAGGCAAACGCCTTGCCTCGCGACGCTTTCGGCACCAGCTCGGAGAGAAAGGTATCAATGACCACTAGTTCCATGCCGATTCCGATACCGGCGGCGAAACGGAAAAAAAGAATTGCCGGCGCAGTGGTTTGGAAGGCCATGCCAACCGCACAAATCGAATACCATAACAACGAGAAGTTGAAGATGGTTCTACGCCCAAAACGATCCGCTATCCGGCTCAGAAAGAGCGTGCTAACGAAGAGTCCGGCAAAGAAAACGGCGATAAAGCTCGCGATGTTGTCTAGTCCGAAGACATTACTGCTAACCGGACTGAAGATACCGCTTTTATAAAGTCCGGGTGCGATGTAGGCGGTCAGGAAGATGTCGTAAAACTCAAAGAAACCGCCCAGGGAGATCAGCGTGACCATTTTGAAAATGGTCCGAGAAACCGGCAACCGATCCAGGCGGGCTGCAATTGTGGCGCTCATTGGTCGAATTGAAGTGGGTGAAAGTCTTTATCCCGCAGGGACCTTTCGCATCTATCCCGAAGGGATTATAGGACTAAGCCCGGGGTCTTAACCCCGAGTACCATCCACACCACGAACCCGCCCCGTAAGGGCGGCAGATTATCCGTTCCAAAGTTCGTTCGACACCTAGTGCGCAAAGAACCATCCTGCCGCCCCGTTGTTGGGGCGAGCCCTTTTTAAAACCGATTACCCGGGGTTAAAACCCCGGGCTTAGTCCTCAAGCCCCTTTGGGGCATCGCCCGCGAGCCCTAGCGCCCAGGCCCATGCGCGGCCGCCGCAAAGGAACGGTCCGCAAAATCTGTCTTCGTGGTCTTTGTGATCTTCTGTTAAGTCCGTCTTTTTTTGTGATTTTCGTGGCCACTCACCGTCACGCCGTCGTTAGCGCTGCATCGAGAACCTCAATCATGAAATCAGCATCCGCTTTGGTGATGCACAACGGCGGTTTGATTCGAAGAGTGTTCCCATAGAGCCCGCCTTTACCAACGAGCAATCCTAAATCGCGAGTTATTTCATGTACCCGGGCACACTCCTCTTTGGCGGGCTCCTTGGTTGCCCGGTCTTTCACTAGCTCAATACCGAGCATCAGTCCTTTGCCACGAACCTCGCCGATCAGATCGTGCTTCTTCCCCAGTTCATTAAAACCACGGATGAGGTGATTTCCTACCTGCAAAGCGTTTTGCTGGAGCTTTTCGCGATCGATCACCTGCAGCACCGCTCTACCCTGTGCGCAAACGACGGGATTTCCTCCGAAAGTATTGAAATGAATTCGGTCGGCGAGACTCTTTGCAATTTGCGCCGTGGTCACCACCGCGGCGAGCGGCACCCCGTTTCCAATCCCTTTCGCCATGGTCACGATGTCGGGTATCACTCCCTGACTTTCAAATCCCCAGTAGGTCTCGCCGGTACGGCCAAAACCAGTTTGGACTTCGTCGGCGATGCAGACACCTCCGGCGACTCGCACATGTTTATATACGTGTTGGAGGTAGCCATCCGGGAACGTAACGGTCCCGCCGACTCCTTGAATTGATTCCGCGATAAATCCGGCCACTCGCCCCGGCGTCGCGTAGTCGATTAAATTGAGCACGTCGTCCGCGTACGCTTTACCGGCTTCCGGATAATCAGCTCCGTAGGGTCCACGGTAGGGATAGGGAGCAATCGCATGATGAACGCCAAAGCTATGCGGAACGTTGAACTTCCAGGTCCGATGTGCGGTCAAGGCCATCCCACTCGCGTTGCCTCCATGATAGGCGTTCCGCAGCGCGATGAGGTCGTAATTCCCGGTAAACGCTCTCGCCATCAAGATCGCCAGATCGTTGGCTTCCGAGCCGGAATTGACGAAGTAGCAGACTTTGAGGTCGCCCGGCATTTTTGCGGCGAGATCACGGGCATACTCAGCGATGTTCGGATGCAAATAGATGGTCGTGGCATGGTGAAGTGTCTCGTTTTGGCGGTTCGCCGCCGCCACCACCTCCGGATGACAATGACCGACGCTGACGGTGGCAATACCCGCGATGCCGTCTAAATAACGCCTGCCTTTCTCGTCGAAGACATATTGACCTTTGCCCTCAACGATCATCATCGGTTTCTGGTAATAAAGAAACAGCGCCGGGCTCAAGAACTGTTTCCTGAGCGCCAACACCTCTTCAGCGGACGGACCCGTGTAAGGTTTCGGTGTGTAGTCAAATGGGGGTAGCTCGGGCGTCTTCATATCCAGAATAGCAAATAGCAAATAGCAGATAGCAAATTCTCTTTTGAAAGCGCTTAGCGCGTTTTTCTCGCGGATGCAGCCATAGGCCCCTGTAGCTTGCCATCTAGCCTCAGCTCGACCGAGCCTCCGAGAGCCTTGGGGCAGACGCCCCATTTTGCTATCTGCTATTTGCTATTGAGCGAAGCGACCTGCTGCATGGCTTTCTCGGCCAGTCGATCGAAAGCGGTGACGCAAAGTTCCAGATGCTCTTCCTTGGTGTCTTCGATCTTATTGTGACTGATACCGTGAAGGCTTTGCACGAACATCATTACGGTGGGAACACCGGCACGAGCCACTTCGGCCGCGTCATGGAGAGGGCCGGATGGAAGCCGATACGGTTTGCCACACGTTTCCTCGATTGCTTCGCTGCAGAGGTCGATTAATCGAGAATCAAATAGGACCGGCCCGATTTGCCAGATTCGTTCCCACGCCACCCGCACATTTCCTTCCTGGGCGAACTTCAGGCTCGCCTGCTTCACTTCTTCTAACATCTTCGCTAAGCCGGCTGCATCTAGGTGGCGTTGGTCAAGCGTGATCCGGCATTCTTCAACCACGCTCGTCACGATACCGGGTTTTGTCGTGCAGGAACCGATGGTGCAAACGCCGCCTTGAGCGGCAGCGATCCGGTAGATTTCAGGGCTCATTTTTGCCGCCGCCAGAAACGCGTCTTTGCGGACGTTCATGGGAGTGCTACCCGAGTGGGCAGCCTGGCCGTGAAATGCGATGGCGTGTCGTTCAACACCAAAGGTGCCCAAAACCGCGCCCAACGGCAGACCCAGATCGAGAAGCACAGGTCCTTGCTCGATGTGCAATTCAAGATAGGCAGCAGCGTTTTTCAATTCGCTGCCGCTTTCTTTCACTCGCTCGAGATCGATCCCTACCTTTTTCAAGGCGTCCGGCAGACGTACCCCATCCCTATCGACCAAGGTACGCGCTTCTTCGAGATCGAGATTTCCGGAACAAGCAGACGATCCGAATAAGCTTTTGCCGAACCGGGCCCCTTCCTCGTCAGCCCAATCGACCAATCGCACGGTGACCGGAGGCCGGCCTTCATATTGCTCATGGATCCGCCTCAGGATCTCGACGCCGGCAAGCAAGTTGAGGCAACCGTCCAACCAGCCACCATTCGGGACAGAATCAATATGACCGCCAATTAGCAATGATCGATCGGATTTTCCGGTCAATGTCGCCCAGACGTTACCTGCCGGATCAGAGTGAATCTCGACCGGCAACGCCTCGAGTTTTTCTCGGAGCCAAGCCCGGGCGCGACTCCAGGTCTCAGTAAAAGCGACGCGTTGGGCTCCATTCTCGTCCCCCGTCAATGCGCGGAGCTCCTTCAGCTCGGCAACCGTTCGTTTCGGATTCAGCATAGGAATGTGTCCAAAGAGAAAAGAGGGTGAGTATGGAGTGGAGTGTTGGTGGGTTTGATGGGCGAATCGCCATTTCGTGGCGATCTACGCATCACACCATCGCCCCGATGACTCCAACGCTCCAGTACTCCAATACTCCGTTTGACCGAATGCACCTTGAAATTTCTACCGAACTATCTCAGGTTGCTGGCTTACTTTTGCGACAGGGGAAACAGGAGAATGGCGACCTTATCAACTACCGTTGACGGACTGAATCTGCCCAACCCGTTTATCATCGCCTCCGGTCCGCCAGGGACTAACCTGAATGTAATCACCAAAGCGTTCCAGGAAGGTTGGGGAGCCGTCATCGCCAAAACGGTCAGTCTCGACGCTTCGAAAGTCGTCAATGTTGCTCCACGCTACGCCAAACTGCTTTCCCATGATAAACAGGAGGTGCTTGGTTGGGAAAACATCGAGCTGATTAGCGATCGGCCTTTTAACATCTGGATCGAAGAATTTAAGAAATGCAAAGACCGTTTTCCGGACCGGATTCTGATCGCTTCAATCATGGAAGAATACCGGAAGGACGCTTGGTTCGAGATCGTGGAGCGATGCGAAGGAACCGGCGTAGACGCCTTTGAATTGAATTTTTCGTGTCCGCATGGATTACCGGAGCGAAAAATGGGATCCGCCATGGGCGAAGATCCGGAGATTCTGGAAGAGGTCTGTGGCTGGGTAGCAGCGGCAACCAAAAAACCGGTTTGGGCAAAGATGACGCCGAATGTTACCCGGATCGAGGAACCGAGCCGAGCAGCTCTCCGGGGCGGCGCGCAAGGAGTCAGTCTGATCAATACGATCCGATGCGTAATGGGAGTAAATCTCGACACCTTGAAGCCCGAACCCAGTGTTGAAGGCTATACCACGCCGGGCGGTTACTCTTCCAAAGCGGTTAAACCGATCGCGCTGCGCATGGTGATGGAAGCTGCCAACATGGTGCGGACAGAGTTTCCCGGCCGGACGATTTCGGGCATTGGCGGAATCGAAACTGGCGAGGATGCGGCGCAGTTCATGCTCCTTGGGGCGGACACGATTCAGGTGTGCACAGGAGTTTTGAAGTTCGGATATGAGTGCATTAAGCCGATGCGAGACGAGTTACTCCAATTTATGGATAAGCACCAGTTCGAGACCGTGTCAGATTTCAAAGGGAAATCTCTCGATTACTTCACGTCGCACGCAGATCTGGTCCGCCGCCAGACCGAACGCAAGGCTGCCGAGAAGGCCGCGACCGCTAAATCGGTGAGAAGCGATGCCGAATGGAGCGGCGACTCGTTCGTCCAGCAATCGGACTCACTTGCCCGGTAGTGAACCGGCCACAAAAGAAACCGCGAATGGACGCGAATGAATATGCAACCGCGAATGGACACGAATGAACACGAAAAACTTAAAAACGAACCGCAGATAGACGCAGATTTACGCAGATAATGTCGGCTTCGATTGTGTTCATTCAAAAGCTGCCGGTTGTAGATTTCTGGATAGAGCTCATTCATTTCTTTGGCAAAATCCGTGAGCGATCGCACCATCCAACGGCCCAAACTTGGCCAAATTTTCCTGACTTGAACGGAGCAACCCCATCTTATCTGCAAAATCGGAGCTTGTCGCGCCATAGCGAAGCGGCGGCGGATCCATCTGCGGTTCGTCTTGGTTTTTTCCTCTATTCGTGTCAATTCGCGTCCATTCGTGGTTGCTTTTCGACCTGTAGCTTATGGCCTTGCTGATCAAGAACGGAGAAATCGTTACTGCCAGCGAGCGTTACCAGGCCGATATCTATTGCGAAGACGAAACCGTCACCCGCATCGATCGCGACATTTCCGCGCCACCGGGCGCTACCGTAATTGACGCTACCGGGAAATTCGTCTTCCCCGGATTCATAGATCCCCATGTTCACATTTATCTACCATTCATGGGGACCTACTCGAAAGATAACTATGAGACCGGAAGCAAGGCGGCTTTGGTAGGAGGCACCACGACGCTCATCGAAATGTGTTGTCCATCGCGCCAGGACGATGCGTTGAAAGGGTTTGATCTCTGGATGTCTCAAGCGGTCGGCAAGTCAGCTTGCGATTTTACTTTTCACATGGGCGTCACGAAATATGACGCGACCACCGAAGGGCAGCTCCGCGAGATCGTGGCCGCGGGGATCAGCTCCTTCAAAATATTTCTGGCCTACAAGGGAGCGTTTGGCATCGATGACACGGAGCTCTATCGAACGCTAGCCTTGGCTAAGAAATTGGGGGTAATCGTCACTGCGCATTGTGAAAATGAGACGCTTGTGGCCGAGCGCTCGGCCCAACTGTTAGCTGCTGGAAAGACAGATCCCGGCCAGCATCATGAAAGCCGTCCGCCCTTGGTGGAAGCGGAAGGGGTTCATCATCTTCTGACTTTCGCAGAGCTGATTGGGACCGCGATCTATATCGTCCATTTGAGTTGTCAGGAAGCGCTGGCGGCAGCGGTGGCCGCGCGTCAACGCGGCGTCAGGGTGAGCGTTGAGACCTTGATCCAATATCTGTTGCTGGATAAGACGTATGCTGAGCGCCCCGAATTTGAAGGCGCCAAATTCGTTATGTCTCCGCCGTTGCGAGATATCCGTAACCAAGAAATACTTTGGCGAGGACTTCGGGACGGGCTGGTGAACACGGTCGCGACCGATCATGCCCCTTTTGATTTTTCCGATCAGAAAGTGATGGGCAAAAATGATTTCACTAAGATCCCGAACGGGATCCCGTCTTTGGAAGAACGGATCAAGCTTCTCTACACCTATGGGGTTAAGACAGGTCGGATCGACTTGCACACCTTTGTCAACGTCGCGAGCACTCAGGTAGCAAAGCTATTTTCACTGTTCCCTCGCAAAGGAACTATCCAACTGGGTGCTGACGCTGATCTGGTAGTGTTCGATCCGACCTATCGCGGCACGATTTCGGCCAAAACGCAGCTGATGAACCTGGATTACAGCGCGTTCGAGGGCTGGAAAATCGAGGGCCGCCCGAGCGTAGTAACTGTTCGCGGGGAGATCGCAGTCCGCGATGGACAGTTCACCGGCACGATCGGGCGCGGCAATTTTCTAAAACGTGAACCCCAACACTTCTGACCGTTATAAGTTATAAGTTATAAGTTTTAAGTTACGGGTCGCGAAAACACTAGAAAGGCGGAGCACGTAACCCCTAACCCAACTTAGAACCTAAAACCTACAACTTATAACCTATAACCTATAACCTACAACCCTCATGGCCTCCGCTATAGACACTAGTACATTCGACGCAGCCCGCGCCGGCGCGCTCTACAATGAAGATCTGGCGCCCGTTTCCTGGGACCGAAGAAAATGGGGGCTGGGCAGTTTCGCAGCCTTATGGATCTCGATGTCAGCCTGTATTCCGACCTATATGCTGGCATCATCGTTGATCGGCGGTGGGATGAATTGGTGGGAAGCCATTCTCACCGTTTTTCTGGGTAACTTGATCGTTCTGATCCCGATGGTCCTGAATGCTCATGCCGGGACAAAATATGGAATCCCGTTTCCGGTCTTTTGTCGGGCGTCATTCGGTACCAGGGGCGCTAATCTTCCCGCTTTGCTGCGCGCATTGGTAGCCTGTGGCTGGTTCGGCATTCAGACTTGGATTGGCGGTAGCGCGATCTACAAGATCCTGGCCATATTTTTCCCTGGCCTGGCCGCTCCGGGCATGGCCACCTTGTTCGGAATCACGCTGCCGCAGTTCGCTTGTTTTCTTTTCTTCTGGGCAATCAATATGTGGGTCGTCTACCTGGGAATCGATTCGATCCGGTTCCTACTCAATATCAAAGCGCCTCTGTTGATAGGACTAGGCCTGCTACTGCTTTTCTGGGCATATCGGGCTGCCGGTGGATTCGGACCGATTCTTTCGCAACCCTCCGCATTCGATCCAGGCCAGCCGAAAGCGGGTCAGTTCTTTTCCTTTTTCTTTCCTGCGTTGACCGGGATGGTCGGGTTTTGGGCAACCTTATCTTTAAACATTCCTGATTTCTCCAGGTACGCAAAGTCGCAACGAGATCAGGTCATCGGCCAAACCCTCGGGTTACCGCTTACCATGGCGCTTTACGCATTTATCGGCGTCGCGGTGACATCTGCGACCACCATCATTTACGGACAAACCATCTGGGATCCGACCGATGTACTCGCCCGATTCACGAACCCGGTATTACTGATCGTAGCGATGTTGGCGCTATGTATCGCGACGCTGGCCACCAATATCGCCGCTAACGTCGTGAGTCCGGCGAATGATTTTTCGAACCTGGCGCCTAAAAAGATTTCATTCCGCACCGGGGGACTCGTTACGGGGATTATCGGTGTTCTGATCATGCCCTGGAAACTGGTGGCAGACCCGAGCGGTTATATCTTCACTTGGCTCATCGGTTATAGCGCCTTACTCGGGCCTATCGGCGGTATCATGATTGCGGATTATTTCGTGGTGCGACGCGGGCAGCTCAACGTCGGAGCGCTTTACGATGAAGAAGGAGAATACCGTTATACAAACGGAATCAGCATTGTCGCGGTCGCTGCCTTTGTACTAGCGGTTCTACCAAACTTGCCCGGCTTTCTCGTCACCATAAAAGTAATTCCTGCCACTTCTGTTCCAGGCCCGCTGGTCGACTTGTACAACTACGCCTGGTTCGTCGGGTTTGCGCTCGCCTTCATCAGCTACCTAGTTTTACGGAAGATCGCTCGTAATAACTGACGCAGAGAGCAAGGATCAGCTAGCTCCCGCTTTGACTCCCAACGATTCTTCTATCAAATCGCAGGCCACTGAGAGTCCGTTGGTATTCCCAATCGCCTTCTGCATCCGCCGCGCGTTGGTGTGGTAAGTCGGGTCGTCCAAAACTTCGCCAAGAAGTCTTGAGACCTGGCTAGCAGTTAGTTTTTCGAGTGACGTGACGACACCCGTTTTATGATAGGCTATTCTGGCCGCAATGCCGGGCTGTTCGAAAGTTACCGGGATTGCTACCTGCGGAACGCCTTGCGCCAGCGATTCCAACACTGTGTTTAATCCCGAGTGCGTGATACATACCGTCGCCATTTTCAAGAGTTCCAATTGAGGTGCTCGTTTGACGATAATCGCATTCTTAGGAACGGGGCCAATCTGTTCGGGTTCAAGTTGATCCCCGATCGAAAGCACTAACTGCACGTCCGAGTGTTTGGCTACTCCGGCTGCAATGGTTCGAAAGACTTCTGCGTTACCATTTAAAATCGTTCCCATTGAGGCATAGATCAGCGGCTCTCCGGTTAATCGTTGCCAAGGAAAGCTAACTGGGTCGCGACCTTTGCCATCGTGGAAGGGCCCGGTGTGATGGAATTCTGCTGGCCAATGCGCCGTAGGAAAATCAAATTCGCGCGGGGTTTGGGTAAGCCAGGCGAGTTTGGAGATAGTGCTGCCGGCGTCCTCCCAATCGACTTCTAGCCCCGCATCGCTGGCATATTGGTGGATCTCTTCATTGAACAACAGTTTAGTAAACTTCGCTACACCTTGTCTGTTCCTGGCTAGAGCTTCCGGGGTGGTCTCGTAAGGATCGCCACAGAGTGGGAATGGGGTATAACCCGAATAGTCGATATGCAGGGCAACTGCTGCGTGGATATAGGGCACGCCCAGTTTCATCGCTGCCAGTTCAACATAAAATTGAATAGGGTCGATGATAAGGGCGTCAACGCCGGTTGCCTCGAGCATCGCAGGCATTGATTTCAACATAGCCGCTGAACGTCTTGTAGCCAGGCCGACGGCAAATGCCAAAGCTTCTTCTCCTTCTAGCCGGCTCACTTCGGGCCGGTTCTCGTCGATTGGATCCCTGTCATTACCGGGAAAACAAGGCAACCCGTTAGCGCTCGAAGAATAGAGGAAAACAACCTCGTGACCGCGCGCCTGGATATGACGTGCTAACGCTGTCATCGGGTTGAGGTGACCCGGTAGATTAAGTGAAATAAATCCCAGTTTCATAGTACCTTTCTTTTGTGATCCGCCTGCTACTCGGCCAAATGCCTAACTGCATGCGTTTTCGTTGTGTGGTACTAAAACTCACTAGTTCGGCGGTGGCCGACAGTTTGTCCCAGCTGTCGTAATCGTTGTCTCAGACAATATGACGGTCCTCAAATTGGAACTCTAGAAAGGGCGGCGAGGAAAGCATTCGTAGCCTGTCGCGCCGTAGACTTGGCGGAGGGGGATGCATTTCGCGGTTGAGTTTTGTCTGCCAAGGCATGCTATTCTCTCGCATGCTCCGCACCGAGCGGTTACAGCTGCGACCTTGGCGCGATCAGGACCTGCCGGCTTTCGCCGCTCTGAACGCCGATCCGCGCGTCATGGAATTTTTTCTCAATCCTTTAGATCGCGCCGAGAGCGACGCGATGGTGCAACGAATCAGCGAGAATTTTACCCGACACGGCTTCGGGATATGGGCCGTCGAGGCTTTTGGGGTGGCCGAGTTTATCGGAGCCACCGGGCTTTCCGTCCCGCGGTATGAGACGCCCTTTACCCCGTGCGTCGAGATCCCTGGAGGCTGGCTTATGAATATTGGGGATTCGGTTATGCGACTGAGGCTGCGCGTTTAGCTCTTGATTTCGGCTTCCGCACCGCCGGGCTGCGACAGATCGTTGCGTTCACCTACGAAGGAAATCTTCGGTCGCGCAAAGTCATGGAGCGACTTGGGATGAGGTATTCACCAGAGGACGACTTTGACCATCCTCTGGTTCCACCAGGACATCGGCTCCGCCGGCATGTGCTGTACCGGCTCGACAGCGAGGTCTATCTCTCCGCGGGATCCTGACCGAGTGGGGGAGCTAGAATCGCGATCAGCCTTTAATGTTACGAACTCCTAATGTCCTGTCCCATCGATAACATAGCTTTCGTCCGGCAGCTGCCCATGTGCGTCAACACAAGACACGCGGAGGCCCCTCGGTAGCGGCGACTGTCCCGCTAGGTCTGTGGTAGGCTCGACCTAGCCTTAGCCGCGAAGCGATCGGTTCGGCGGGCCTCAACGCGCAGTCGCCATCACAACGCTCGGATGGCGACTGCGTGTTGAGGTCAGACACACCTGGCCCTTCGATACGATGATAGATTAGGCCATACCTTTGGACCTCATGGACAGTCGCCGCTACCGAGGTGCTCGCCGACCTTCTCTTAGGTTGACGCCTATCGGCAATTGCCGGACCGACGGCCCATTTTCATCGCAACGAAAGCCATGTTATTTATGGGACAGGACACTAGATGAATCCAAAGTTGTTGCCGGTTTATTTCTTGTTTGTCTGCCAGTTCCAACTATTCGCGGAGACGACACCTAATAAGACTGTAATCCTATGGAGCACCGTTTCACCTAGCGGCACCTATGCTCTGGCGCATCCCAAGATCATTTCAACATCAAGCGACAGCGATAAAGGGGCTGCCAACAGCCAGCCGGCAACGGAGCTTTCGATTGTGAATCTCCAGACCAAGGCGCCGATCTTGGATCTCTCAGGATTTGGGGCAACGGATTTCGCACCGTTGGACCCTGTCGATACTTCTTCAACTCGCTGGTTCTGTGCCTGGGCCCCACAGGAGGATCATCTCTTGCTGGTTAACACGCTGGACCCGTTAGCATGTCTCCAAGTCGATCTGCCCGACGGGCATGTCTCCAACGTTGGATCGACGTTGGTGGCAGCCGCGACTCGACTCGCTAATAAAACAACCACCCGCAAGCCCGGTTATTCGGCTCAGTCCCTACATCTTACCATTATCGATGCGCACTTCATTTCAGCCCACGAATGTTTTGTAACCATAAACATCGATTCAGCTTCGAACGCCCGACGAGTCGACCTATATTTTCAAATAAACGCCGGCGGTAACTCACTCGTTTTCGAGCGATCTGAACCTTATCCCAATCCCAACCAGCCTCTGGGTGCATCGATCTTGGCTAGCCGGCAAGTGGAGCGTCTCTATCAAACCCTGCGCGGAGTCTTGGATGAGGGCGATCGCCAACTTCTAACGATGCAGCAACAGTCCTGGCTCGGAGGTAGCGAGTTATTGGCCAATTACGAAGATCGTGTCGCCTTCGCCCAAATCCGCATAGCCGAATTGCGACAAACCCTGAAGGAAGCGCTTCAAAAGAGAAGTGCGGAATAGATGATCCGTAGCGACTAGAGGCGCGAAGCGTTCGGCTCCGTGGAGCGCTGCCTCGCTTCCTCCTTCGCCAAGCCTGCGGCGCGACAGGTTGCGAGGCCGATGGTGAGCAAGGGCAATGGTTCGTCGGGCCTCAAGTCTGTCGGCTCTCTTTAGTGTGAAATGGATCCAATCCGGTCGCGCCACGGAGTGGACCCTCGAACCAGGTCGCGACATAGAGCGCAGATACACCTTGGGTTTGCCTCACCTTGCCGCCTTGCTCACCATCGGCCTCGCAACCTGTCGCGCCGCAGGCTTGGCGAAGGAGGAAGCGAGGCAGCGCTCCATGGAGCTTCGCGCCTCTAGTCGCTTACAAGCCCCTTTGCTACCTTTCCTAACTTCTGTTAAACAAGGCCGTCTTTGCGAACTTCCAATATTACTGAACGCTCGGCACAAGGTGTGCGCGCCGCCCGTCATGCCACCTATGCCATGTTCTTAGCTGATGGCCTGGGTTTCGGCATGTGGGCTGGACACATTCCAGCCTTCAAACAGAAGTTCCAGCTAAGTGATTCGTCGCTGAGCATCGTGCTGCTCGCGGTCGCGGTTGGCGCGATCCTTTCGATGCCGCTTGCTGGCCAAGTGGTCAGACGTTTTGGCAGTAGGTTTTGCATCGCCGTTAGCGTTGCTAGCTTTGGATTGTGCCTCGTTTCTATCGCGCTAGCGCCGAGTTTGATCCTGTTTTTGGTAGCGGCCCTTCTGTTCGGCGCCGTCAAAGGCGCCGTCGACGTTGGCATCAATGCCCAGGCCGTGGTTGTTGAGCAGGGTTACGGCCGACCGATCATGTCTTCGTTCCAGGCGCTCTGGAGCGTCGGCGGTCTTGCCGGAGGCTTTTTGACGAGCGCAGCTCTCGGTCTGGGCTCCGTGCCCATCACTAATCTCCTCTGTGTCGGCTCGCTCATTCTGCTGCTCGACTTGCTCTTTTATTCTCACCTGCTGCCCGACGCATCGTCCCGGATGAGCGAGGGTGAGCAGCGTTTCCGTCTGCCTAGTAAATCATTGGTTTATGTCGCCATCCTTACCTTCATCGCCTTATTCAGTGAAGGTGTTCTGCAAGACTGGGCGGCGGTTTACATGCGGCAAGTGGTTGCCGTTCCGGTCGCGGTTGCGGCCGTGGGTTACGCTGGTTATTCCACTGCCATGGCCTCGGGCCGGTTCATCGGAGACCGCGTCGTCGCCTTCTTTGGAGAGCGCATTACCATGCGCTTGAGCGGTGCGCTGATCGTTGTCGGACTGATGACCGCCCTTTTGGTGCCGCGTCCTATCTCAGCGGTTGCCGGGTTGGTTGTCGTTGGGCTCGGCATCTCTAACCTGGTGCCGATCCTCTTTGGCGCAGCCGGACGGGATCCAGTCTTGGGGCCAGGGCCCGGCATCGCCGCCGTTACCACGATGGGTTATTTTGGCTTCTTGATCGGACCAGCGGTAATCGGACAAATGTCGACGTTTTTTGGTCTTCCCATAGCCCTTAGCCTGGTGGCCGTCTTCGGTTTGATCATCGCCGTTTCCGGTCCGGCGGTGATCCAGTCGCATGCTTCACGCCATTAAAATCTAATTTTGGATAGCGCCGCAGTTGTTGCGAATCCCAGGCCCCTTAAACAAACCACGCTGGCTTCTCCAGAGCTGCAGATCGATGGAGCGCTGCCTCGCTTGCGAGGCCGTGGTGAGCAGAGAAACATCGCTACTTGATGCCCTTAGCCCGTGCTGAGCTCTAGCTCAGAGTCTTGAATCGATGCCGTATCGCGGATCATCAGTAAAAAGCTGCCTGGTCTCCGCAAGCTGATCCATGGGAACTACCTGATCTACTACCGGGTTAAGGACGAGGAGAGCCTGGTCGAGTTTGTTTCTTTCGTCCATGGCGCTCAAATACGTTAGAAACGCGGGGATTAAAAACTAGGCCGTCTCAGGATGAGACGATCTCTTCTCATTTTGAGAAAGTCTCCTGTAGACCGTAGGTGAACGATCGGAACGATCTCCCCGACTGCCCACGTGTCGCGCTGCAGAGACTTCAGATACAGCCCGCTCGTCCGGCTCCCGTCCTGGCTTAAAAGCTGCTGGATTTCGTAACAACCCCCAGAACAGATGCACGCGCTCTTCCAGCATCTTCGCTATACGGTGCGCCTTTTGCGCAAATCTCCCGGTTTTACCATTACCGCTGTCTTGATCTTGAGCTTCGGCATCGGCGTCAATACCGCGATCTTCAGTCTGATGGATGCAGCGGTGTTGAAGCCGTTACCGTTTCCGGATCCCGATCGTCTGGTTGAAGTCTGCACTCCGTACCAGAAAGAGTGGCTCCATTGGATAGATTATCCAGACTATCTTGACCTGGCGGCGGCGCAACACTCGTTCGAAAGCCTGGCGGCCCTTACGGGTCCGCTGGCGCTTGATCTTGGGGGAACGAAGGAGGCCCAACAAGTTCGAGTCTTCTTTGTCTCACCGAGCCTGGCCAAGGTCACTGGACTCCCAATCAAATTGGGGCGCTGGTTTAACGAAGAAGAGGATGTCCCGCACGGGCCATTAGTGGCCGTTCTTACTGAACCATTCTGGCGCAGCCAGTTTCATTCTGATCCTAATATCGTTGGAAAGAACATCACTCTGAGCGGTTGGAGTTTTCAAATAGTCGGCGTTGCTCCAATGCAACCCTGGGCATCTTGGCACGCCTGGCCTTGTGGACTGCCAGTGGCGCAAGTGTATGTGCCCACCAACGTGATACAAACCGCAATGAAGTGGACCCTTTGGGACCGAAGCAGCCATATGATCGATTGTCTCGGTCGCTTGAAAAAGGGCGTAACCATCGCTCAAGCTCAAGCGGAGCTCGAAATCGCCCATAATAACTTAATTGCCCGATATCCGGATCAAGACGCTGGCTACGGATTGCGCCTTGAACCACTTAACGAGCGGGTGGTGGTTCTCTATTCACAAACGATTTGGTTGTTAGGGGCAGCCGCCGGCTGCCTGTTGCTGATCTCCTGCGCGAACGTGGCTAACCTTTTGTATGCTCGCGCCGTAGAACGCCGCCAGGAAATAAGTATTCGATCTGCGCTGGGCGGCACTCGCTCCCGGCTTTTGGGACAATTGTTTCTGGAAACCACGTTCTTGTCGCTCCTGGGTGCAACGCCAGGGATCGCGATCGCGTTCGTCAGTGTCGAGATCATCAGGAAATTAGCTCCGCAGGATCTCTACCGACTGGACGAAGCCGGCATCGATCTGAGAGCTCTTTTGTTCGTTGTAGGCGTAACCCTATCTGTCTCCTTGGTTTCAGGGTTGTTGCCGTCGCTGAGCCTATCAAAGACCGATGTCCCGTCGATGCTCAAGGCCGACGGCGGCCGAACCAATACGATGGGGCGAGCTCGGCAAAGGACGCAGGCATTGCTGGTGATTGGGCAAGTCGCGGTGGCGTGCGTGCTGCTGGTCGGAACGGGCTTGTTGACTCGGAGTTTCGTGGCGGCGCAGAACGTCCCACTTGGCTTCAATCCCCATCAAGTTCTGACCGCGGAAATCTCCCTAACCAGTGCAAAATACATATCCGATCTGACCAAGGCGCGGGCGTTCTGGGATGAGGTACTGACGAGGGTACGACAGCTGCCGGGTTTGGAGGCGGCCGCTATGAATTCTGATCCGCCGCTGAAAAACGGATTCGAGGGCATGGCTCCTTTTACTATCGAGGGACAGCCTGACCCGAGGCCGGCGCATCGCCCGGTTTTAGCTTGGCAAATGGCCTCCCCGGACTTCTTTCGCACGATGCAGATCCCGCTATTGCAGGGACGTGATTTCAGTGCGCAAGACCGGATCGGTACCCAAAGAGTAATCATCGTCGACCAGGCGCTGGCTGAAAAATATTGGCCGGGGCAAAACGCGATCGGCAAAGTGATCAACCTCGTGGATGATGGCGCCTACACCGTCGTCGGGGTCGCTTCTCACATCCTCTACGTCAGTCCGGATGGCTCGGATAGTGGTCCGCCAGCGTATGTCGCCGCCAACGAGTCCGACACTGTTGAAACATTGTTGCTCCGAGCCAAAGGCGATCCAATGGCGTTAGTACCTGAGTTACGCAAAATAATCGCTTCGATCGATCCAGACGTGGCCATCGGCACAATACGTACCTACGACGAGATGGTCGGCGACAATTTTTCGAGCCGGAAACTGAGTGTTCTAATGGTGAGCGTGTTTTCCGGCGCCGCGCTGTTTCTGTCGGCGATCGGGCTGTACGGGATACTGGCTTATTCCGTTAACCAACGAACGCGAGAAATCGGCATCCGAATCGCCTTGGGAGCGAGTTCCACTAACATTCTCAGATTGGTAATTCAGCGGGGACTAATGATGGTAGGCCTCGGTTTGATCATCGGAATTGTGACGGCCTTAATTTGTAGTCGCTCCATCGAAAGCCTCTTATACGAGGTGCGGGGAGATGACCCTGTTACCCTCGGCGTAGCGGTTCTTGTGCTCTGTATAGCGGGGCTGATCGCCTGCTTACTCCCAGCTCGTCGGGCGGCCAAAGTCGACCCCATCGCGGACTTCGCCAGTGACCGAGCGACATCTCAATTTTCCCGGTGTCGGCACAGTCAGCGAATGTGATGGCGCCTTTTGTTTCACCTCGCTATAGGGTGAGCTAAGCACCGCTGACATATTCATTGCGCTCGCGAAAATCCCTGGATGGAGCCATGGTCCTGGGAGAACCGATTTGGCGAGTTACACCTCAAGACTGCGTTTCCTTGGTTCTGGGCAACGCTCCGTAAGGGTGATCTACCTTAAAGCGCCAGATGCCGTCGGCGCCTCGAGTAGCGACCTCGATGCTCTCGGTCACAATTTTCTGCAGGGTACCGGCTTGGTCTCGGTACTCTAACTCGATAGCCCCTCGCAAAAGTGTAACGTCGCTGTACTCGATCGCGTACACGGTCTCAATTTTCATCTTACCGTCCAGAACGAGAACCCGTTCTAGAGCCGATCGAATATCGTCACGGCCGACAGCCGCTTGCTTCCCCGTCGAATCCAACAACACCGCATCCTGGTGGTAGAGGTCCGCCCAGCGATCCAAGTCATGGTTGTTATACGCGGTTACGCTGTCGGCATGTAACGGGTGTTGAACGAAGGTAATGTTTAGATCATCGAGAGTTCTATTCATAGCATGCAGCATTGTCCAAACCCCGCAGAACCACTTGTCGTTCCGTGCGGTTTTTTGTTAATTCCTGCGTTTTTCTGCTAACCTTCCCGGTATTGCTTCGGGGTCAGTCCGGTTCGTTGTCGGAAACAACGCGTAAAGGAGCTTTGGTCGCCGAAACCGCAACGAAAGGCGATCTCCCCTAAATTCAGTTCCCGTTTGGCGCGAAGAAGTTGTTGCGCCGTGAGCACGCGACATTCGATCAGAAATTGGTAAGGCGAGAACCCGGTTGCCTGCTTAAACAAACGCGCGAAATGGAAGGGACTGACATCGCCAGCCGCATGGGCGATTTCTTTCAAAGAGATGCCATCGGCTAGATTTTCACGGATGAAATCTTGTGCGCGTCGAATTCGCCATTTTGGAATGATCAATGGTCGGCCGTTCGTCAGCTTTCGATCCGTATACCGCCGAATCAGATAAACCGCTAAGGCTTGAGAGAGCGAATCGACCAGCAGCCGGCTACCAATCTCCGGCTTTAATACTTCCTTCTGAAAGGCTCTGAGCAGCCCGGTTAAGAACTCGTCTTCCGGTTCAATCGACCCGTGCAACTCGAGGTGATTCGGCTGTTTGATTCCGATTTCCGTTCCGATCTTGCTCAGCCAGTCCGGGGTGAACAGCAAGCTGATTACTTCGATCTCGCCGGACCACCGATAGCTGGCTGGTGAGTAAGCCGGAGAAAGCCTCACCTGACCCGATCTGACGGTCGCGTCGTTTGAACCAAGAATCAGCGAAAGCCGGTGCTCAGGATAACCTTCGCTCGTTGCAGCAACCGGACCAATCCTCTCCCACTCGGCCATCAGCCCTGGCCATAGCCGAACCTGGCGCTCCAAGATCGGAATTGCCGCCTCTTGGTTTGCGAAATCAATTGGTTGAAGCTCTCTTTCCTGTGCCACAAAGCGAATCTTAGACCCGTCGTTAGCAAAGCGCCAAAAACACTCGGTAACTCGTTTTTTTCTGCTCAAGCAAGACCTCCGATGGCCTCAATTACCGGCCTAAGGCTGAATGAAAGAATTTCGTCCTTCATACTTTTACCACTGGGCTGAGCCCTCTAATTTAGCCTCAATTCGTCGCCATGGACTACTTAGCACAGAGCGCCTGGTAGAATTGTCAAACCTACCTA
>Ga0185299_10001880_pt1 | contig 35975 bp, 30 predicted proteins | sample PaiPotPPA55metaG_FD_128002 | JGI IMG/M metagenome (GOLD analysis project Ga0185299, IMG submission 128002) | Iron sulfur acid spring bacterial and archeal communities from Banff, Canada, to study Microbial Dark Matter (Phase II) - Paint Pots PPA... ...
GTGCCAGGCGAGGAGAACGACCCAACCGGCGACAGCCACCACGGTTGAAAACCCCACCACACGCGAACCCCAGCCGGACCGACACCCCCCGATGTTCTCTGAGCCGGTCCGCCGGAGGCGCAGTTGACCTTGACTTTCCATCAACCACCAGACGCAGGGAGCCGACGCGACCTCACGCACGACCCGACGTGCGCGTAGAGGACGACCGGAGGGAGGACGACTCCGAAGTGCCCGAGGAGCGCAGCGACATGGGCCATCCCACAGACCGAACCTCAGCACCAGCGCCAGCGTGGCCGTACGAGGTCCGGCGTGGAGCGCAGCGGAACAGCGGAACGTAGGAAGGCCGACCGCCAAGCGTCAACCGAACCCACGGACACGCCCGAAGCGCCGTTATTCAGCACCCTCGATGATCGCGATGAACTCCGGCTGCGGACCGTCCACGCTGAGCTCCCCTCCCAGCCGTGCGGCAGCCAGATCGTGCGCAGGCCCACCGCGAGGACGCTGGTGTTCAGGTCGGCCATGTACTCCTGGTGGACCTGCGGAGAAACCCGACGGCAGTCCGGTCGCCCGAGATGCCCGCCGATGAAGGTCTTCCGGGGGGTACTGCAGTGTCGTGGTCGCGCGGGTGGATGAAGTCCTCTAGCAAGGTCGCGGCAGGCGAGCGGCATGTCGACTGAACGATTCCCAGGTCCTGGGCAGTAGATGCCGCTGTGGTGCACGTGTTCAGCCTCGCGTCGAAGGCTTCTGAGAGTGCTGATGCCGTGCGAGTGACTTGGTGTGCGCCCTTTCCTGCTGCCAGCGTTGGCGGATGGCTTCGTAGTCGGCGGCGAAGGCTACGCTCGGCGCCTTGCCGACTGCGTAAGGCGCGGGTAGGCGGAGGGCGCCGCCGCTCTCGAGGTGGAGGTCGAGGTGCCAGGATTGGGCGCCGCCCCTGACTGCGATCTTGGAGTCGACGGTGATGTCGGTGATCCGTGCCCACGGAATCGGGCGACCCGCGACGAAGAAGTACCCGTAGCCAATGCCTTCCGGCTTCAGCACGACCGTGCGGCCGAGGAACAGCACCATGATTCCGGCGCCGAAGACCCCCATCGTGATCGGCATGCCGAGCGCGTGGCGATGGCCACCGAGGTATCCGCCTTGGGCCAGCCCCAGCAGAAGCAGGACCGCCGGCACCCCGAGCCCGCCGAGAAACCTCTGCCACGGCGGCATATTGAACCTCGTTTTCCCCATGCGCTGAATGTACAAGCCCAATGACAAACAGCACAGATGACGGGGCAGGCCAGGGCGCTGCCTCTTCGCCCTCGACGATACCGACGACCAACGCTGACATGGTCCCGCAGACATGGCGACGACCCGGCCGTCGACGGCCGGGTCGCGCGTAGGTTTCCGCTCAGCCGTCGAGCAGGCTGGCGCAGGTGTTGGTCCACGCGGCGTACGCGTTGTTCGGGTCGCCTTCGTGGGTCAGCGCGGCGTCGTGCTCGCTGACGTATTCCTTGATGGAGGCGCCGGTGAGCGGGCCGACCTGGCCGTCCTGCTGCAGGCCGTGGCCACCCTGGTAGGTCAGCACGGCCTGGTAGGTGAGCTGGCCGAAGTCCCCGTCGGTGGCCAGACCCGCGCCGTCCAGGATGTTCATCGCCCGCTGCACGCACACGACGCCCGCGCCGGTGTCCCCCTCCACGATCGAGCTCGCCGCGAAGGCGGTCGCGCAGGTCAGGCCGACGGCGCCCGCCGCGACGAGGCCGAGGCTGGCTGCCCGCAGCGCGATTCTCTTCCCCATGATTACTCCTTGGTGAGGGATGCGATCGACTTGCACGCCGTCCCTCCCCTCCTGCGGGACCGGCGCGGTGGTCCGACTCTGCCCGCCTCCCATACGATCTTGATAAGATCCGCGTAACACGCCGGGGCGACCGACTACCGGCGCGACTCGCGCCTCGCGGCCGCCCCGCGGGCATCGGGATCGGGGGATTCGGGGGCATGGTCGACGTCGTGCGTTTCGCGGTGCTCGGGCCCTTGACGGTCGACGTCGCGGCTTCCGGCGATCCGCGCCCCGTCCCGGGCGGCCTGCCCCGCGCGATCCTGGCGAGCCTGTTGACGGCGCCGAACACCACCGTCAGCACGGATCGGCTGATCGACGAGGTCTGGCCGGACGGCGCGCCGAAGTCCGCCGTCGAATCGCTGCGCAACCACGTCCTGCGGCTGCGCCGACGGCTCGGCCCGCTCGCCGCGCAACGCCTGCGGACCGAGGACCGGGGCTACCGCCTCGTGCTCGGGCCGGGCGAGCTCGACGAGCTCGAATTCACCTCGTGGTGCGTTCAGGGCCGCGAGGCCTTGCTCGCGAAGGACTGGAACGGCGCCTCGAAGCTGCTGGCCGACGCACTGGCGCTGTGGCGGGGCCGGCCGTTCGCCGACGTGCCTCTCGGTCCCGGGGGCTCCGCGCATATCCAGCGCTTGACCGAGACCCGGCTGCTGGCGCTGGCGGGGCGCTTCCAGGTCGAGCTGCACCTGGGGCGCCATCTGGAGGTCGTCGCCGAGCTGAGTTCGGTGGCGGAGGAACACCCGCTGCGCGAGGAATTCCACCGACAGCTCATGCTCGCGCTCTACCGGTCGGATCGGCAGGCCGAGGCGCAGGCGGTGTATCACCGGCTTCGGCGCACGCTGCGCGACGAACTCGCCGTCGAACCGTCCGCGAGTGTTCGGGAACTGCAGCGGCGGATCTTGAGCGCCGACCCGGGGCTCGTCGCGGCCGACACCGAGAACAGCGTCCAGGAGGCCTCGTTACGCCGGCGCGTCGACCGTCCCGCGCAACTGCCCGCCGACACCCGCGCATTCACGGGTCGGGCCGGGGACCTCGCTCGGCTGCTCGCCCTTGCCCGGGACGCCGAATCGGGTACGGGGGTCGGCACGGTGGGGATTTCCGCGATCAACGGGATGGGCGGAGTCGGGAAGACGGCGCTCGCCGTCCACGCGGCGCATCGGATCCGCGACCGGTTCCCGGACGGTCAGCTGTTCCTCGACCTGCGCGGCCACGGCAGCGGCCGTGATCATCCGCTCACCCCCGACGAGGCGCTGGCCGCGCTGCTGGGCTCCCTCGGCGTGCCGCAGGACGCGATCGCCCCGGACACCGAGGCGCGGTCGGCGCTCTACCGGAGCCTGCTCGACGGAACCAGGACCCTGATCATCCTGGACAACGCCGGGAGCACGGGCCAGGTGCGTCCGCTGCTTCCCGGCTGCCCGGGTTGCCTGGTCCTCATCACCAGCCGCAAGCGTCTGACCGGTATGGACGACGCTCACTCGATGGCGCTCGACGTCCTGCCGCGCGGCGACGCGCTCGCCCTGCTGCACCAGGTCGGCGGGCCCGACCGTGTTCAGCAGGGAGATCCGGACCTCGGTGAGCTCGCCGAACTGTGCGGCGATCTGCCGTTGGCGCTGCGCATCGCCGCCTCGCGGCTTCGCCATCGCAGGACGCTGAGCGTGCGGGACATGGTCGTTCGACTGCGTGACGAGCGCTCGCGGCTCGAGCACCTGAGCGACGACGAGCGCAGCCTCGCCGCCGTATTCGACTCCTCATTCGCCACGCTGCCCGAGGCCGAGCAACGGCTGTTTCGCCTCCTGGGCCTGATCCCGGGGCCCGACTTCGACGCGTATGCCGCGGCCGCGCTCCTGGACAGCGGCGTCGGCACCGCCGAAATGCTGCTGGAATCCCTGCTGGACCACAATTTGCTGCTCGAGCACTCGCCGGGTCGCTACCGCCTGCACGACCTGATCCGGGTCTACGCCGCGAGCCTGTCGTCCGCGGCCGAGTTCGCCGAGGACCGCGACGCGGCGCTGGACCGGCTGCTCGCCTATTACCGATACACCGCCGGTATCGCGGACCGCCACCTGCCGCTCTTCACCCGAGCGGAGTCGTCGTCGAACGCCGCTGCGCCGACCTCCGTCCCGGACCTGCCCGACCGCGACGCCGCCGTGGACTGGATGCGCAGGGAACGCGCGAACCTGTTCGCCGCCTTCGACATCGCGGTCACCCGCGCCGCGCCTCAGCACGCCATCGCGCTCGCCACGGCCCTGGCGGCGTTCCTCGAACAGGAAGGGCCCTGGGAGAAGGCCGTCGCCGTGCACCGGACGGCGGCCTCGATGGCGCAGGCGGCGGGCGACCGTGGCGCCGAAGCCGTCGCGCTGAGGGATTTGGGCGGCGTCCGGCACACGATCGGCGACGTCGCGAGCGCGGCACAGTTGTACGAGCGGGCTCTGGCGATCCATCAGGAGACCGGCGACCGCCTCGGTGAGGCCAACGTGCTGCACGACCTCGGACGCGCCCGGTACATGATCGGCGATCGGCAGGCGGCGGTCGACCTGGGGAGGCGGGCCCTGGCGCTGCACCGTGAGCTCGGCGAACGTCTCGGGCAGGCCAATGCCCTGATTCTGCTGGGCCGGGAGCGCAACCTCGCCGACGATCTCGCGGCAAGCGCCGACCTGGTGGAACAGGCGCTGAGGAGCTATCAGGCGCTGGGTCACCGGCAGGGCGAAGCCGAGGCCGTGCTGCTCCTCTCGCACGTGCGGCTGATGGCCGGAGACCTGTCGACGGGCACCGACCTGGCCCGGCGGGCTCTGGCGATCTTCCGGGAACTCGGCCAGCGCCAGGGGGAGGCCAACGTGTTGTGGGCGCTCGGCCGGTGCCGGACCAACGCCGGCGACTTCGCTGAGGCGTCCGATCTCATCCGGCAGGCCCTTGCGATCTACCGGGAGTTCGGCCGGCGTCAGGGCGAGGCCGTCTCACTCGCCTACCTGGCTTATATCAAGATGCTGGCCGGGGACCTCGCGGCGGCGACCGTGCTCTACGAGCGGGCGCTGCCGATCTACCGGGAGATCGGTCAGCGCGGCGGGGAAGCCACGTCGCTGCACCAGTTGGGCGAGGTGCGCAGGCGGGCCGGCGACTACCCGGCCGCGATCGACCTGGTGCGGCGGGCTCTGGCGAGCTTCGAGGAACTCGGGCCGCGGCGGCTGGTGGCCGCCTGCCTGCGCGATCTCGGCACGATGAGTACGTCGACCGGCGACTATCCGGCGGCATCGCGGTCGCTGCGCCGTTCCCTGGGCGTCTATCTCGAAATCGGCGACGACGTCGGCGAGGCGGAGGTGCTCGGTCTCCTCGCGCAGTTGGAGGAGACCGCCGAACATGCTCGAGGACTACCAGGAATCAGTCGCTGAATTTCTGAGTCGCTGAATCGAGGTGGCGCCGAGAGGCACGGCGAACGCCAGGACGCTGGTGAGCGTGAGATACGCGTACTGGTCGGTGGCGGCCAACGTGCCGGAGGTGCTCCAGATGAGAACCGTGAATCCCAGCGCGGTCCACACGATCAATGTGATGGTGAGGGCGACGGCCGCGGGCATCGGAAACGCCACCGGCCTCCTGGCCATCAGAACAATGACCGTGGCGGTGGCGACGAACAGGGCGAGAACCGCGGTGCCGGTGAAGAAATCATCCGGGGTGGGCGGCCAGATCCGACTCGCGCACGCTTGGGCGGAGGTCGCACCGCAGCTGAGCGGCACCACCGCGTCGACCGCGGTCGCCATGCCGAACACCCCGTAGCCCAGCAACGCGAGAACGAGCCCCCGGCGCGGCCACGGGCTCCCCTGGCGTGGGCGCAGCTCGCGGATGCACACGGCGGCCGTGCACACCCCGGCGACGCAGTCGAGCAGGATGAAGAGCCAGCTGAACGGCTCGTTGCGAGCTTCGAAACTGCTCGCTAGAGCGCTGCCGGCGAGTGACGGGTTCACCAGGAAGGCCAGCGGCCACGAGTTGTAGGCCAGAGCCCCGATACACGCGATCAAGAGCGTGGTTCGACTTCGGCGAGATGCCGGTACTGGGACCGGGACGGCTCGCTGTTCCCGCTCGAGCACGCCGGTCCTGGCATGAATCCGAAGAATCTCAGACATGGGTCCCACCCATCGATTCGGAGACGCCTTCTCCGTTTAATATCGAGGCTAGCACCGGTAACGGAGGTTTCGCCTCCGTTACGGATGGGGCATCCTGTGATCTACAACTCAGCGGACGGCGGGTTGATTCCCTGAAGAGCCGCCACCAGGCGCGGAAGTCACAGGCGCTTCGTGGTGGGCCAGGCGCGCATGGCGTGGTCGATTCCCGCGTCGTCGAGCGCGGGCCGCGGCAAGGGGTGGGGGGCCTCGCGGCTGGTGCACAGCGCGTCGATCATCAGCGTCAGGTAGCGGCGCCAGACTTCGGGCGCCGCGGGACTGGTGAATTCGTAGGCCGCGGAAAGCATGATCTGCAGGACGGGGAAGTCCTGCTCGGCGAAGTCGGGGCGCAGCCTGCCCTCCGCCTTGGCCCGGGCCACCAGCGGTCGGATCACGGGGCGCAGACGCTCCTGCAGCAGATCGCTGCGCTCGCACCCGTGCTTGGCGGTGAGCATCAGGTCGCGCATGCCCCGGTCGGTGGTCTGGAGCTCGGCCACATCCATCACGAACCCGACGAACCCCTCCCACGCGTCCTCGGCCGCGGCGGCGACGCGGGCGAGTTCGACGAGACGATCGACGCTTTCCTCGAAGAGGGCGTCGATCACCGCGGACTTGTTCGGGAAATGCCGGTAGACGGTGCCGACGCCCAGGCCGGCGAACGCGGCCACCTCGTCGAGGGTCGTACCGAGCCCGTGCCGGGCGAAGACCTCCCGGGCGGCGTCCATCACCCGCTGACGGTTCTGCACGGCGTCCTTGCGTTTACGGCGGGTGGTCGGTGCGGGCGGGAGAGTCACAGCTCACACGCTAGCCGGACCGTACCGGAGGTACAAACTCCGATATTCCGGCTCAAGGGCGGGCCGCTGAAGCGCTCGTCACCCGGCAGCAGGCGACCCGACAGACTGCTGGGCCGGGACGCTGAGCTCGCCCGGCTTGTCGGGGCTGTCCAGGGGGCCGCGGCGGAGCAGGATTCCGCAGATGACGGCGCCCACGGCGAGGATGCCGGTGGCCCACCAGAACGCGGTGGTGTAGCCGTGCACCTCCGCGAGGGCCGCCGCGCCGGTACCGCCGGGGTGGCCGATGAGGTAGCGCGTGGTGGCGGCGACGGCCAGGGTGTTGAGCAGGGAGGTGCCGATGGACTGGCCGATCTGCTGCTGGGTGTTGGCCAGCGCCGAACCGACCCCGACGTCGGCGGGCGGCAGTCGGAAGGTCGCGGTGTTCATCGACGGCGAGACCGCCAGGCCGGTCCCGGCACCGGCGACCAGCAGCGGGCCGAGCAGGGCCGCGGCGTACCCGGATTCGGGGGTGATCCTGGTGAGCCAGGCCATACCTGCGGCGGCGAGCAGCAGGCCGAGGGCGACCAGCGGCTTGGGGCCGAAACGCGGTAGCAGCCTGAGATTGGACAGGATGCCGGCGAACATCGCGGTCGCGAGCAGCGGCAGGTAGGCCAGGCCGGTGGACACCGCGGAGTAGCGCAGGGTCTCCTGCAGGTAGTAGGTCAGGAACAGGAAGACGCCGGACATGCCCGCCATCACCAGGAACACCGCGAGGTAGGCGCCGCCCCGGTTGCGGTCGAGCAGGATGCGCAGCGGCAGCAGCGGGTTCGCGGTGCGCGCCTGCAGCAGCACGAACGCGGCGAGCAGCACCACGCCGGCCGCGAGGAATCCCCAGGTGGACGGTGTGTGCCAGCCGTGTGTGTCGGCGTTGGAGAAGCCGTAGACCAGGGCGAACATCGCGGCGGATACGGACACCGTCCCGGGCAGGTCCAGCTTCGGGCGGTGGGCGGGGCGCTGCTGGGTGAGCAGCAGCAGTCCGCCCGCGATGCCGACGGCGGCGAAGACCAGGTTCACGTAGAGGCACCAGCGCCAGGAGAGGTATTCGGTCAGGACGCCGCCGAGGATCATGCCCACCGCGCTGCCGGAGCCGACGATCGCGCCGTAGACGCCGAAGGCGACGCCGCGGTCCTTCTTGTCGGGGAAGGTCGTGGTGAGCAGGGAGAGTCCGGCGGGCGAGAGCAGCGCGCCGAACGCGCCCTGGCACACCCGCGCGATCACCAGCATCTCGAAGCCGTTCGAGGCCCCGCCGACCGCGGAGGCGATAGCGAAGCCGGCCAGGCCCAGCACGAACGTCGTCTTGCGGCCGAACAGGTCGCCGATCTTGCCGCCGAGCAGCAGCAGGCTGCCGAACGCGAGCGCGTACCCGGTGATGATCCACTGCCGGTCGGCGTTGGTGAAGTGCAGCGCGACCTGCGCGGACGGCAGCGCGATGTTCACGACCGTGCCGTCGAGCACGACCATGAGCTGCGCGGTGGCGATCACGGCGAGGATCAGCCATCTGCGCCGTCCCGCGACGACGGCGGGGCCCTGAGCACGCGGCGGGGGCGGCGTGGCGCCGCGGGCGGCGTCGGTTGAAGACATCTGCGTTACCTGTCTGGTTGTGGAACGGATGTGCCATGGGTCGGGCCGCTGTGACGAGACCCCGTTACAGGTCCGCGTACTTGACGCCGGTCAGCGTTTGCGAGGTCGCCCAGAGCAGCGCGGCGTCCCGGTCGTCGAGGGTCCACGCGGCGCGTTTGGACGGTGCGGGCGCGCCGCGCCAGCCCAGCAGGCGCGGTCCGGTGAACGAGTCGGGTTCGACTCCGGGCGCGGTGGCGGCGTAGAGGATGGGCAGGGCGCCTGCCTCGGCGCTCTGGGCCAGGGCGCGGGTGAACAAGTCCATCACGAGTTCGGCGGTACGGCGGCCCCGCATTCTGGCGCCTCTGGTCGCCAGGTTGGTGGCCGCGAAGCCGGGGTGCGCCGCCGCGGCCACGGTGTCGGCCCCGACTGTGGCGAGGCGGTACGCGAGTTCGTGGGTGAACAGCAGGTTCGCGCTTTTGGAGCGTCCGTACGCGGTCCAGCGGCGGTAACGCCGCGTGCTGTTCAGATCGTGGAATTCGAGTTTGCCCGACCGGTGCATGGAACTGGACAGGCTGATCACGCGCGCGCCCGGCGTGGCCAGCAGCCGGGGCAGCAGCAGCCCGGTCAGCGCGAAGTGCCCGAGGTGGTTGACCCCGAACTGGGTTTCGAAGCCGTCGGTGGTCTTGGCGTACGGCACGGCCATCACCCCGGCGTTGTTGATCAGTAGATCGAGCCGCTCGACGTCGTATCCCGAGGCGAACGCACGCACGGATGCGAGGTCGGCCAGGTCCAATGGACGTACCTCGGCCACGGCTCCGGGCACCTCGGCTCGCAGCCGGGCCAGCGCCGCCGCGCCGCGCTGCTCGCTGCGGCAGGCCAGCAGCACCCGCGCCCCGTGCCGGGCCAGCTCGCGGGCGGTGACGAACCCGATTCCGCTATTGGCCCCGGTCACGACGGCGACGCGGCCGCGCTGGTCGGGGATGTCCCCGACAGTCCATTCCATAGCCGTGACTGTACACCGCCCTCGGCACTGAGTACCACCGGCGGGTTTGCGTATCGTCGGGTATGGCCACCGCGTCGCGGCGGGCGGTCAGATCGAGTACGCCAAGGTGCCGTGGCCGAGTTGGTCGAAGCCGCCGCTGGCGCCGCCGTAGTCGCCCCCGCCGCCCTCGGGCCGCATCGAGGCGGCGTAGGCGGCGATGCTCGGCACGGACAGGCCCTGGCGGTTGGCGTAGTGGTTGTAGATCATCTCCCAGATCGGGCGCTGGGCGCCGCGGCTGTCCGGGGACGCGGCGGTGAAGGTCTGCGAGCCGGACCACACGCCGGGGGCGCCGTAGTACCAGGTGTACGACGTGTAGGGGACGGTGCCGCCCATGTTGTACTGCGCGACGTACTCGGCGCCGGCCATGAACCGGTTGTCGTCGTACCCGTACAGGTCGATGCCCTGGCTCCAGGCCATCTCGCAGATCGCGGCGGTCAGCCCGATGCCGAGGGTGGCGTGGCCCTGGTCCCGCCCGGCCTCGGCCCACTCCCCCAGGCCATCGGGATACAGGACCGGGATGGCGTTCTTGATCGCACCCATGCCCGCGCCGGTCTTGAAGTAGTTCACCGCCTGCTCGACCTTGGCGGTGTCGTCGCACAGGATCCCGATGGCCAGGATCGAGGCCATCGTCAACTGGTCCCAGGAGGCCCAGTAGTTGCTGATGAAGGCGCCGTTGTGGTTCGTCAGGAACGAGTCGTTCATCGGGTAGAAGATGTTGAGCATCATCGCCTTGAACCGGTCGAACTCGAAGCCCGGGTAGTCGCGCATCAGCTCGGCGGCGTTGCACCACTGGTAGCCGTAGATCCCTGCGGCGATGAAACGGTCGGCGTCGCCGGTGAGCGTCTTCATGGTCGAGGACCAGGCGTTGAGGATGCCGACGGCCGCCTCGGCGTGCGCGGCGTCACCGGTGATCTTCCAGCGCAGGCCGTTCTGGTACGCGGCGTGGATGTCGTAGAACATCGCCGCGTAGTTGTCCTGGTTCGCCGACCCCCGGTACACGGTGACCTGCGGGTTCGCTTTCCACGTGCTCTGCGACAGCGAACTGGCGGTCAGCCGCTTCCAGCCGGCCGCCCAGGGCGCCGCGCCCGCGTTCACCTTCGCCGTCATGCGGGCGAAGTCCGCGTCGGTGTGCAGCAGGCCCGGATGTATGAACCCTGTCGCGGTGGGGGTCGCGGAGGCGGATTCGGACGCGCGCAAGGTCTCGCTCGTGTGCTCAGTGGGCGAGGGCGACGCCGAATGCGAGGCCGAATGCGAGGGGCTGGCCGAAGCGGACGGACTCGCCGAGGTCGCCGACGCGACGGGGGCGGCCCCGGCCGTGCGGGCGACGATCGAGGTGGCCTGGGCGGTGGGGGCGGTCTTGGACATCACCGCGGCGGCCACGCCCGCCACCGCGACCCCGGCGCCGCCGAACACCGCCGACTTGAGCAGACGCCGCCGGCCCACCGCCTTGCTCGCCAACCGTCCCGCTCGCAGGCTCGCTCCACCCGCGCCTCCGTGCCCGGTCGGCTTCGCGGCCTCCGGGGCTGCGACACCCGCACCCGCGGACGGCGCGGTGCCCGCCAGCGCGAAGCCGAGCCACTTGGCCGCGAGCAGCGCGGGAACCGGCACCAGGCTGAGCCCGGCGAGCAGCCGGTCCGCGGGCACCAGGCCGTTCCAGTGCGCGGCGCAGGCCACGCAATCGCGGGTGTGGCGGGCAAAACGCTTGCGCCACAAGGACGAGGGGGCGCCGTCCCAGGACGCCGCCATGTCGGCGAGCCCCGGGCAACGCCGCGGGACCGCGAGCGCGCGTACGACGGTGCGGGCCGCATCTAGCTGCGCCTTCATCCGCTGGACGCGCACCGCGGTGTGGGACAGGGGCATGTCGAGCGCGTCGGCCAGTTCGGCGCGCGAGAGCTGTCCGGCGCTCTCCAGCCACCACAGCGCGAGCAGCTCCCGGTCCTGGGTTTCGAGCCAGCGGGTGGCCTGCGCGGTCTCCCGGCGCTGGTCGGCCAGGGCCAGGCGCAGGATCGTGAGGTCCACGAAGTCCGCGCCCGGATCGGCCCCCTCCCCGGGCGCGAGTCCCGCCGGGTCCCCCGTGAGCGGGGCACCCTGCCGCGCCCGCCAGCGGTCGCGCACCTGCCGCACCGTGATCGCCACCAGCCACGAGCGGAACGCGGCCGGCTCGCGCAGCTCGCCGAGGTGGTCCACGACCCGGATCAGCGACTCCTGCACCACGTCGTCGACGTCCCCGTGGCCGTCCAGAGCCAGCCCGACGATGTTGTAGACCAGGGGCATGTACTCGGCGACCAAGGTCTCCATGGCCCGCCGGTCCCCGCGCTGCGCCGCGATAACCAGCGCGGCCTCATCCCGCGTCGTGGCAAACATCGTTCTTCCTCTCACCGGTGGACCGTTTCAGGGAAGGAGACGGGCCCCGGCACACCGCATAACAAAAAGGGCCGCTAGGAAGAAGAGGCCTTCATCGCCTCGGGGACCGCGCTCATCGCCCGGTCGAGCAGGTCCGGCAATCCGATGGTCCCGTCGGCCTCGGTCCACGTCGTGACGGCGGCGTTCAGGCAGGCCAGCGCGGCGGCGACCAGGGCGCGGGGGCGCGGGTCGGCGGCGTGGTCGTCGACGCCCAGCCGGCGGGCGATCTCGGGCACCAGCAGCTCGTACCAGGTCAGCTGCTTGCCGAGTCGGCGGATTTTGAGCGACCGGGTGGTGTCGAGCATGCGCGCCGCGCGCAGTTGCTCCTCGGGTGACGCGGCGGTCTCGTTCATCGGCACATCCAGGGCGTGGCGCAGCGCCTGCCACGCGGACTCCGACTCCGGTCGGGCGCGCAAGCCCTCGAGAACCCGGCGCCCGAGTTCCTCGACATGACCGAGGACCACGTCCTCCTTGGTGGCGAAATAGCGGAAGAAGCTGGTGTGCGACATGCCCGCGGCCGCGGCGATCTGGTTGACGGTGGTCTTCTCGAACCCCTGCTCCAGGAACAGCCGCATGGCGACTTGGCCGACCTCGGCACGCACGGCGCGGACAGTCCGGTCGCGCAGCGTGGAGGGCCCGGGAACGCCCGATTCGAGCGGTGGCGATGCGCTGGTCACCCCGCCATGTTACATGATTCCGTAGGTGGAACTCAGTACTACATGTAGCATAGGATTCCAGCTGCGGGAGTGAGACACGTCCGGCAGGCAGTGCATCGTCTACACATCGGGAGCCGTCGTGGCAGGGTTGCTGTATCGGATAGGAAGATTCGCCTTCCGCAGGAAATGGACGGTCGTCGTCGGCTGGCTGCTGATCATCATCGCGGCGGTCGGCGCGGACAAGGCCTTCGCCGGCACGCTCAGCAGCACGGTCACCATCCCGGGGATCGAGGCCCAGCAGGCGTCGAACACGATGCACGCGAAGTTCGGGGCGAGCTCCGGGGTGTCCGGCGAGCTGGTGTTCCAGGCTCCCGACGGCCGGAAGGTCACGGCCGCGGCGTACCGGGAAGCCATCGAGGAGGCGACGGCGCAGGCCGCGAAGGTCCCCGGCGTGGTGTCGACGGTCAGCCCCTTCACCGCGAAGACGATCTCCGCGAACGGCACCGCCGCCTACACGACGATCGTTACCAACGCCACCTCCGCGCAGGCCGTCACCGCCGCCACCACCGACGCGTTGCAGGCGATCTCCGCGCAGGCCGAGAAGTCCGGGATGACCGCGGCCCTCGGCGGAGTCGCCTTCTCCGGTGGCACGCCGAGCACCGGCAGCGCCACCGAGGGCATCGGGCTGCTCGCGGCGCTGATCATCATGGCGTTCGCGTTCCGTTCGCTGCGCACCGCGCTGCTGCCGATCGCGACCGCGCTGGTCAGCGTGGTCGTCGGCACGATGGTGCTGCTCTCGTTCAGCGGCGTGGTCACGATGAGCAGCACCGCCTCCGCGCTCGGCTCGATGCTGGGCATCGCAGTCGGCATCGACTATTCGCTCTTCATCGTCTCCCGGCACCAGAGCCAGGTCCGCGACGGCATGGACCTGGAGGAGTCCGCCGGACGCGCCGTGGCCACCTCCGGCAGCGCGGTGGTGTTCGCGGGCGCCACCGTCGTGATCGCGCTGGCCGCGCTCGCCGTCGTCGACATCCCGTTCCTGACCATCATGGGGCTGGGCGGCGCGCTCACCATCCTCGTCGCGGTCCTGGTCGCGCTGACCCTGATCCCCGCGCTGCTCGGCTTCCTGGGCACGCGCGTCACCCGCAGCAGGGTCTTCCCGGCCCGCGCGGTTCGCGGCGCCGGCGAACCCCGGCCTTCGATGGGCGCGCGCTGGGTCGCCCTCGTGACCAGGTTCCGCGCGCCCGCGCTGATCACCGCCGTCATCGCGCTGCTCGTGCTGGCCACGCCGGCGACGAGGATGGAACTGGGCATGTCCACGAGCCTCACCGGCAGCGCCAAGCAGGCCGCCGCGATGATCGAGGACGATTTCGGCGTCGGCTACAACGCCCCGCTGATCGTGCTGGTCACCGGAGACTCCTCGGCTTCAGTCACCGCGGCGACGACCGAGGCCGGAACCGAGGTGGCCAAGCTCCCCGACGTCGCGGCCGTCTCCGCACCCCGCTTGGACCCGACCGGCGACGCCGCCATCATCACGGTGATCCCCAAGAGCGGCCCCGCCGACCAGGCCACCACCGACCTCGTCGGCTCGATCCGGGACGTGCGCGGCGCGATCGAGTCCGGCACCGGCACCACGGTCCAGGTGACCGGCCAGACCGCGATCAACGTGGACCTCTCGGCCAAGCTCTCCCACGCGCTCCCGGTGTACTTCGTGGTCGTCATCGCGCTCGCGATGATCCTGCTGCTCCTGGTGTTCCGGTCGATCCTGGTTCCGGTCAAGGCGATGCTCGGCTTCTGCCTCTCCGCCCTGGCCGCGCTCGGCGCGACGGTCGCGGTGTTCCAGTGGGGCTGGCTCGCCCGCGTCTTCGGGGTGACCCAGCCCGGCCAGTTGCTGTCCTTCCTCCCGATGCTGCTGCTCGGCGTGCTGTTCGGGCTGGCCATGGACTACGAGGTCTTCCTGGTCTCCCGGATGCGCGAGGAGTACACCCACGGCAAGGAGCCCCAGGACGCGCTGCGCACCGGCTTCGCGCACAGCGCGCGCGTCGTCACCGCCGCGGCCCTGATCATGATCTGCGTGTTCAGTTCGTTCATCGCCTCGGACAACCAGACGATCAAGCCGATGGGCTTCGCCTTCGCCATCGGCATCCTGTGCGACGCCTTCCTGGTGCGGATGACGCTGGTCCCCGCGATCATGTCGCTGCTCGGCCGGGCCGCCTGGTGGCTGCCCGGCTGGCTGGACCGGATCCTGCCGCACGTGGACATCGACGGCGCGAACCTGCCCGCCATGGCGCGGAATGAGGACGAGGCCGCGCCGGGACTGCTCGAACCCTCGGCGGATCTCCCCGTCGCGTCCGGCTGATCAGGGGGCATTGATCAGAAGGCTGAGTCACGTCCGCCAGCCGGCGCGTGGCTCAGCCCGTTCTACCCGACCGTGCTATCCGGCGGGGGCGTCCATCGCCTGGTCGACGAGGGTCGACAGGTCGATGGCGCCGTTCGCGGCCGTCCAGGTCTCGACGGCGACGTTGAGGCAGGCCATCGCGGCGGCGACCAGGGCTCGCGGCCGCGGGTCGCGGGCGTCGGCGGGGACGTGCAGGCGGCGGGCGACTTCGGGACCCAGCACATCGTGCCAGCCCAGCTGCTTGCCCAACTGGCGGGCCTTGAGCGCAGGCGTGTCCTTGAGCATGCAGGCCGTGCGCAGGTGCTCCTCGGGCAACGCGGCGGTCTCCTCGATCACCGAGTCGAAGGCGCGGCGCAACGACTTCCATACGGGCTCTGACTCGGGCCGCGCGACGAGCGAGTCCAGAACCCGGTAGGCGACCTCGTCGAGGTGGCCGAGGACGACCTCCTCCTTGGTCGCGAAGTACCGGAAGAAGCTGGTGCGGGACATGCCCGCCTCGGCGGCGATCTGGTCGACGGTCGTCTTGTCGAACCCCTGCTCGATGAATAGCCGCATGGCGACGGCGGTGACCTCGGCACGCACGGCACGCAGCGTCCGGTCACGCAGAGTGGTCGGTGCGACGGAAGGCTTGGACGCGGTGGCCATGTCGATATGTTACACCAATCCGTAGATGGCACTTAATGCCCAATACGGCACATGATCCCGCCCGGCGCCACGCCAGGCGCGGCACATCCATGCCGAGCGCCTCAGCCTTCCGACACCCAGGGCGCGGGCTGCGGGTAGAAGTTCGGGCGCACGATCGTGGGCTGATACCGGCGCTGCCAGACCGGCGTCGCCGGGCCGCCGATCGCCGGGACGATCAGCTCCCAGTTCGCGCGCGTCGGCCGACCCGCCTTCTCCTCGCGCTGCTCGTGGCGGACGAACTGCTTGGTGGCGAAGTGGTGGTCGACGATCGAGACGCCGGCGCGATCGAAGGAGTGCATCACCGCCGCGGTCAACTCGACCAGCGCGCGGTCCTTCCACAGCGTGCGATCGCTGCTCATGTCCAGCCCCATCCCGCGGGCCACGGCGGGGAGCATGCCGTACCTGTTCGTGTCGGCCATTGGATCACCAGCGGCAGCACGTCGAACCGGTCGTCCGTACCGCCGGACCAGCCGAGCGCGCGCACAGCGCTCGTGAACTCGGCGGTCTCCGGGTCTCCGACGATCCGCTCGTCCGGCTTGCGATAGCCCGCGTAACGGATGAGCTGCGGATTCCAGACGCGGATTCCGTCCCGGCCCGGCCTGCGCGCGGCGAACACCGTCATCATGAGCCTGATTTTCCCGTCCCCGAACGCGACCCGCAGGTGTTCCACGATCGCGTCGAAGACGTCCTGCGCGGTGTCCAGGTGCCGCATATCCCGCACCGTCAAGGCTTTCCAATAGAACTTGCCTATGCAGCGGGGGGTGTTGCGCCAGGCGATCCGCGCGCCCCAGAGCAGTTCCTCGGCCGTGTGGCCGTAGGCGCCCGTCGCGTCGATCTCCGCGAGCACCCGGTCGACACGGTCTTGCCCGCTCACCAGCGCCTCCTGCTCGAGAAGCCGGAAGAACCCGAGCGCATCGGCACGGGTGTCGACGAAGACCTCCGCGTCCCGATCGACTCCCCCGGCCGGACCGACGACAGGACATTTCAGACCATTGATGCCAGCGGACATGCGGATCACTCTTTCTACGCCTCACGAATGCGCGGCGGCAGCAGCCGACTACCCACAGGTACCACAGGGGTCTGAAACGCTCAACGGCCCACGGACGGCGGCCCCGGATTTTAACGGGAAGATTTCGTTTTCCTCATGCCGTCGCACACGGCGCTAACGATTCACGGCCTCGATGCCGGCGAGGATGAGGTCGATGCCGGCGAGGAACTGCGCACGGTCGTCGTGTTCGCGCAGTCGCTTCGCAGCCCGCTGCGCCCACGGGTGTCCGGCGGGGTCGAGCCGGGTCCACCGCGCGGCGATGTCCGCGAGGAATTCGGCCCGGCCGGTTTCGCCGCCGGCGAGCACTCGGGCGTTCGCAGCGTTCTGACCGGCGACTCCGAGGATGTAGTTCACGAGCACGCCCGCCGCGTCGAATATGGCTTCTTCGGGCGCGTCGAGTGCCTGCAGCTGCTCGCCGACGGTCTTGTAGACGTCCAGGAGCGCGGGTCGCCAGGGCTCCCGGGTGAGTTGGGCGCCGACCCAGGGGTGCGCGTCGATCGCGTCGAACAGGCCGAGCGCGAGGGCACGTAGCGCCTCTCGGGGCTGCGCACCGGTGACCAGGTCGGCTACGACGCGGGCGATGACGTCGTCGGTGGCCGCCGCGAGCAGATCGCTCTTGTTCGCCACGTGGTGGTAGATCGCCCCGTAACCGGTCTTCAGGTGTCGGGTGAGCGCGCGGAAGGTCAACGCGGCCTCGCCTTCTGCGTCGAGGATCTCGGACGCCGCTTGGACGATCAGCTGTTGGGACAGCGCGTCGGTGCGGCGCGTCGCCCGCTCACCCTTGGTCGCCATGCGTCCATTCTGCCACCGTTGGATCGGCGATCCAAACCGTGTTAGCTTGTTGGATCGGCGATCCAATCGACTCCTGGAGGACACCATGGCGATACCGGTCACGATCATCGGCGCCGGCCTCGGCGGTCTCGTCCTGGCCCGCGTCCTGCACGTTCACGGCATCCCGGTGACGGTTTACGAAGCGGAGGCCTCGGCGAGCGCGCGCACGCAGGGCGGCATGCTCGACATCCATCCCTGGAACGGCCAGCCGGCGCTCGCGGCAGCCGGGCTGATCGAGCAGTTCCGCGGCCTGATCCTGGCCGGCCGCGAGTCCTACCGGGTGCTTGACCGGGCGGGAACCGTACTGCTCGACTCGCCCGACGACGGCACGGGCTCGCGTCCCGAGGTACAGCGCGGTCAACTTCGCCAACTGCTGCTCGACTCGCTTCCAGACGGCGTCGTCCGGTGGGGGCACAAGGTCACCGGCGTGAAGGGGCTCGACCAGAGGCGCCACGAGGTGCGCTTCGCCGACGGCGGCACAGTCATTACGCGCTTGCTGGTCGGAGCTGACGGGGCGTGGTCACGGGTACGGCCGGTGTTGTCCGACGCCGCACCGACGTACGCGGGCGTCACCTCCGTCGAGACCTTCTTATTCGACGCAGCCAACTGTCATCGCGCCGCCGCGCAGGCGGTGGGCGCCGGGTCGTTGTTCGCGCTCGCGCCGGGCAAGGGGTTCGTGGCTCAACGGGAGGGCGATGGGACTCTGCACTCCTACGCGCAGCTCGTGAAGCCACTCGACTGGCTCGCCGACACCGATCTCACCGACACTGCGGCCGTGACGGCGCGGGTCGTGTCAGAATTCGACGGCTGGGCGTCGCAGCTGACCGCGTTGCTCACCGACAGCGACACCGCGCCGGTCCTGCGCCGCCTGCACACCCTTCCCATCGGGCACCGCTGGGATCGAATGCCCGGGGTCACCCTGCTCGGCGACGCCGCCCACCTCACGCCCCCGAACGGCGAAGGCGCGAATCTGGCCATGCTGGACGGCGCCGAACTCGGCCAGGCCATCGCCGCGCACCCCGACGACGTCGAAGACGCGCTGGCCGACTACGAGCAGGCCATGTTCCCGCGCGCCGCCCAAGCCGCGGCCGAAGACGTCTACGGCATCATGCTCGGCGACGACGCACCCCACAGCTGGGTCGCCATGATGATCGACGGCGAGCAGTCGGGGTGAGCGCAAAGGCCTCGTGAGAACGGCTGGAGCGGGCCCGGTATGCCAGCAGAGGTGCGTGCGATTCCTTGGGCTGGTCAGCCGCGCTCGAAGGTCTCGAGCGGGTCGCCGTGCGTCGGCGCCCAGCCCAGTTCGCGGCGGGCCTTGGTCGAGGTGAAGCGCTGGTCCAGCGCGAACGCGTCGGCGACGGGCCCCATCTGGGCGCGGGCCTGCTCCAGCGTGATCGAGACCGTCTTGCCGTGGAGCCCCGCACCGCGCGCCGCCGCCTCGGCGACCTGCTTCATCGTCGGGCTGCTCTCGCCGACCCCGATATAGACCGACCCCGCCTTGGCCGAGAGCGCCGCGACGTAGAGCGCTGCGACGTCGTCGACATGCACCAGCGCCCACCGGTTGGCGCCGTCACCGATGTACGGGATCGCGCCGCCCAGCTTGCCCGGCGTGATGAAGAAATGATCGATCAGCCGGTTGTCGCCTCCGTAGAGCAGCCCGGGCTGCACGATCACGGGGCGAGCGCCTTCGGCGGCGCGGGCCAGGACCGCGTCCTCTACCGACCTGCGCCACGCCACCGCGTTCGGCGGATTCCACGGCGCGGTCTCGTCCTGCACGCCGTCGGTGTCGCCGTAGACCCAGCTGCCGCCGGTGTGCACGTACGTTCCGGCCCCGACGCCGTCCTGCATGGCCGTGGCCGCGGCGAGATCCATATCCGCGGAGCTGGCCTGCGCGAGATGGATCACCGCCTCGGCACGCGCGGCCGCGTGGTTGAGCACGTCCAGGTCGCCGAGCGAACCCCGCAGCGCGACCGCACCCGCGTCCGTCACGGCCCGCGCCGACTCCTCGCCGCGCGCCAGCGCCTCCACGGAGTGGCCCCGTCGCACCAGTTCGGCAATCGTGGCCCGGCCGATGTAGCCGGATCCACCCGTCAGAAAGATCCTCATACCGTCCCTCGTCGTTCTTCAGGTTTGCCTCCACCCTGCGGCTCGACCGCCGTCCCCGTCCAAGACCTGTTGCGCGCTCTGTCATACCCGCGGGGTATCACAGGGCGCGCTGCCGGGCGCGGGCGGCCAGGGGGGGGTGGATCAGTCCACTTATCGCCACGTCGCCTTTCCGCCAGTCCGGTGACCTCGCACGCCGTGAAACCGGCCCGGCCTTTGCCTCCGCTTGGGTATTGCGCGCACCCGCGACCGCCTATGTTTCGCCGCAGCGGCGGGCGCCGCGGGCGCGATCGACAACCACCGGGCCGAGCGTGGCCGGGCGGATCACCGTCATCCACGCCGTCGACCGGACCACCGGAACCGGGCGCCGCCGCGGCCGGCACCCACCCGGCCACCACGTCGACGAAGGAACCACGCCCATGCGCTTGCGCACCTCCCCGATCGCCGTCGCACCCCTGGCGGCCCTCGCCCTGGCCGTGCTGCCGCTGACCGCGGCCCCGGCCCAGGCCGCCGCCGGCGCCGCGGCACCCGCCCTGACCCAACTGTCCACCGACCCGTACACGAACACCGCGGCCGAGCACGCCACCGAGGTCGAACCGGACATCTACGCCTGGGGCACCACCCTGGTCGCCGACTTCCAGGTCGGCCGGTTCAGCGGCGGCGGCGCCGACGACATCGGCTGGGCCGCCTCCACCGACGGCGGATCCAGCTGGACTCACGGCTTCCTGCCCGGCATCACCACCTCCCAGGGCGCGGGCACCTACCAGCGGGTGAGCGACCCGACCATCGCCTACGACCCGAAAGCGGGAGTCTGGCTGGCCCAGGGCCTGGACATCAGCGCCGGGATCGATGCCAACGGCGTCTCGGTCAACTCCTCGACCAACGGCACCACCTGGGCCGATCCGGTCTCCGTGGCCAAGGCCACCGGCAGTGAGGGCTTCGACAAGGACTGGATCACCTGCGACACCACGGCGACCAGCCCGCACTACGGCGACTGCTACTCCGAGTGGGACATCACCAGCAGCGACGACCAGGTAGTGATGAGCACGTCGACCGACGGCGGCAAGACCTGGTCCGCCCCGAAGAGCCCGGCGGACACCCCGCTGGGCCTGGGCGGCCAGCCGCTGGTCAGCCCGGACGGCACCGTGATCGTTCCGTTCGTCACCAACGGCAACGCGATCCGGTCCTTCACCTCCACCGACGGCGGCGCCTCCTGGACCGCCAGCGTCCTGGTATCCCAGGTCACCATGCACACCGACGGCGGCGGGATCCGCACCAGCGCCCTGCCCTCCGCGCAGATCGACGGCGCCGGCAAGGTCTACGTCTCCTGGGAGGACTGCCGCTTCCGCACCGGCTGCCCGGCCAACGACATCGTCTATTCCAGCGCTCACGACGGCTCCGGCTGGAGCGCGGTCACCCGCGTCCCGATCGACCCGGTCACCAGCACCGTCGACCACTTCGACCCCGGCTTCGGCGTGGACCGGTCGACTTCCGGCAGCAGCGCGCACATCGGCCTGTACTACTACTTCTACCCCAAGACCAGCTGCACCACGGCCACCTGCCAACTCGAGGTCGGCTACCTCTCATCCACCACCGCCGGCGCCACCTGGAGCGCGCCGACCACCCTGGCCGGGCCGATGAAACTCGCCCAGGTCGCCCAGGCCGGCGGAGCGTTCGTCGGCGACTACATCAGCGCCGCGTTCGTCAGCGGCAAGGCCTACTCCTGCTTCGCCGTCGGCCTCCCGTCGACCAGCAGCAAGAAGTACAACCTGGCCATGTACACCGCGGGCGGCCTGACCGTCGCGGGCGGAAGCGTGACCGCCGCCGACTGACAATGCGGCACAGCGCGCGAAACCGCCCCCGGCAGGTCAGTCGCACGTCGGGCGGCGCGGGATCGCTCCCGTGCCGCCCGCCCCGCCCCGCGGCCATCGCGTCGATCAGGCTGCGCGCTGCGCGATCAACTCGCCGATCGAGGCGTGGATCTCGGCGAGGGCGTCGTGCTTCTCGTACTGCGCGCCGAGTTGCTCGGCCCGCTCCCTGAACGCGGGCGTGTCGAGCACGCTCTCGACGGCCCTGCGGATGTCGGCGACCGCGGGACGCTGCGTAGCCAGGTTGACGGCCGCCCCGGCCCACGCCGTGCGCGCGGTGACCTCGACCTTGTCCTCCGACTGTCCGGCGAGCACCATCGGCACGCCGTGCCACAGCGCGTGCTGGACCCCGCCGAAACCGCCGTTGCTGACCAGAACGCTCGTGTGCGGCAGCAGTTCGGCGAAGGGGATGAACTCGGCGACGCGCGCATTGGCCGGGACGTCGGCCAGCTGCGCGTCACGTCCGAGGGTCGCGACGACCAGGACGTCGAGGTCCGCGAGAGCCTCGAGCGCGGGCTCGATCAACTCGGTGAAGTCGAGGTTCGCGATCGTGCCCTGGGTGACCACGACCACCCGCTCGGCCGCCTCCACCTCCGACCACCACTCGGGCAGCGCCACCGGCCGCGTGGAACGCTCATCCGGCACCGCGCCGACGAAACGCAGCGACGCGGGCGCGTCACTGCGCGGATATTCGAGATCTTCGATCGACAGGTGCAGGTAGCGGTCCGGCACGGTGACCGCGGCGTCGAGGAAGAAGGGCAGTTCCCGGGTCGCGCCCGTAGCACGGACGGTCTCCGCGGCGAGGCTCTGGATCTCGGCGAACGCCCCCTGGACCGCGCGGTTCGCCTCGATGTTGCGCGCGCGGCCCTCGGGCGACGCGTCCGGCGGCAGCCCGAGGCCGAACGGGGCCGTGTCGGTGCTCGACATGGTGAGCGGCACGATGCCGATCCCGATCACCGCGGCCGGCCGGATGCCGGGAGCGCCGAGCCCCATGGGCATCGCGCCGAGGTAGGAGGTGTCGTGCAGGACCACCGCGGGCTCGCCGTCGTCCTCCGCGAGCAGCTCCTGGAGCGCGGCGTGCTGGAGCGGGATCGGCTTGATGAACACGTGGGTGAGATCCCAGGACAGCGCCGCCGGGCCGGGCTCGAGCTCGGCGCGCTCGGGGTGCCGGGCGACCAGTTCCGCGATGTCGAAATCGGCCTCCCCGGGCAGCGCGACGAACCGCGCGCCGGTCTCCTCGATCGAGGCGCGGAAGGCGCTGCCGCTCAGGAAGGTGACCTGTTCGCCGCGGCGCACGAGGTCCGCCGCGATCGGGCGCAACGGTGCCACGTGCCCGAAGGCCGGCGTCGCCGCGATGATGATTCGGGTCATGGTTCTGATCTCTCTGTTCTCGAGGCGTGCCGCACCGCCCCACGGCGTGTGCCTCGGGCCGCATGGCGTGAGCTGAATATGGTGGTGGATGTACTCAGATTGCCTAGGTGAACACGGCCGCGCGGGCGGCGCGAAGTGATCGGCACATGCCTGCGATCATAACGCACATAATCTGTGTGCTCTAGACGACTTACGCACAGAGATTCTGTTCAAATTGGCAGCAGGAGGGCTCGGCCGAAACGGCTTACCATGAACCCCCGTCACGCCCTAGCATGAACCCCTCATTGATCAGATCCAGGAGGGGGACATCATGGGACAACCCGGGCTGCCTCACACGGCTTTCCCGCAATACACCGCGCCGGCAAAGCGACCGCTCCCGCCGACCGTGCGGCGAGCGGTCCTGTTCATACGCGTGGGCGCAGCGCTCACGGTGGCGAACGGGCTTGTCATGGTCTTACTCGCCGGACAGGCGGCCGACAGCAACCCGGCGGACAACGGCGGCAGCACAGGTATCAATAACACTGCATACGAGGCCGGCTACATCATCGGCTACATAGCCTGGTACCTGGCCATCGCCGGACTGTGGCTCTGGATGGCGCAGAAAAACAGGGCCGGCAAGGACTGGGCGCGAATCACCAGCACCGTGTTCTTCGGCATCTCCTGCCTTGTCTTCCTCATCAGCCTTGCGGGCGACTCCATCATCGGCGCCGCGCAGGGCCCCGGGTTGGTGTTCGTGGCCTTGGCCATCATCTGCCTGTCCTGGACCGTCGGCCTCGCCGCGGTGATCCTGCTCTGGAACAAGAAGTCGGCGCCGCACTTCAAGTCCACCCCGACGCCGCAGTCGAACGCCGCCATGCACAGCCTCCCGCGGCACCAGCCGGTGCCGGACCCCTGGAGTACTCCACGCGACCAGATAGATCGACTTTAACGCCGTGAACGCCGATCATCGCACGTCACACAGGTCATCGGCACCCACGGAGGATAAGACGACGTCCGCGGTCGGGGCGCCGGACTGCACGACGAAGACGCCGATGGTGCCGGACATGGCCATGGCGACGGAGAGCTCGACGGCCCCCTTCGTCTCCTGACTGGAACCGCTGGTCTGGGATGACATGGAAGTGCTCCGTTCATTCGGGTCCGGGTGCTGCTGTTTCAGTGCAGGGGAAGGGCGTAGTGCAGACCGCCGCGGGTCCACAGCTCGTTGAGCCCCCGGGGGACGCCGAGCGGGGAGCCCGCGCCGAGATTGCGGTGGTAGACGTCGCCGTAGTGGCCGACCGCGTCGAGGATCCGGGCGGCCCAGCGCTCGTCCAAGCCGAGGGCGGGTCCGTGGGCGCCGGCGGCCCTGGCCGAGGCGGCCGCGGCCCGGCCGCGGGAACCGGGCGGCGCCTGGTCGGCGGCGTGTTCGGCGGCGGTGAGGAAGCCGACCGTCCACCGGCAGATCCGGAACCAGTCCGGGTCGTCGTCGCGCACGGCCAGCGCCATCGGCTCCTGGGAGATCGCGGCCTCGAGGACCTGGTGCGCGGACGGGTCCTCGAGGCCGGCGCGGGCTCCGGCCAAGGCGATCCGGTCCAGGACGTAGGCCGCGCACCCGCCCGAGACGTAGCCGTCCAGCGCCCGCGCCGGGGTCGGGTAGGCGATCGGACGCACCGGCGCCAGGCCGCGCCCCGCGAACCAGGCCTCGAGGTTGCTCGGGCTGGTCGTCCCGGCCTGCACGGCCACCGGCAGGCCGGCCAGGCGGTCCGGGGTGTCGATCCCGTCGGCCGTGCGGACCAGGAAGCCCTCGCCGTCGTAGCAGTTGATCGCGGCGAACAGGACCGGCGGCGCGGCCTCGCGGCCGAGCGTCCAGGTGAGGTTGCACGCCACCAGATCGGCCTCGCCCGCGGCCAGGCGCTCGAGCCGCACCGCCGGGTCGGTCGGCAGCCAGGTCACGGCCTCGGGGTCGCCCAGCACGGCTGCGGCCACCGCCCGTGCGACATCGACGTCGAGGCCGCGCCACACCCCGGTACGGTCCCGCGCCGACAGGCCGCTGATTCCCCGGCTCACCGCCGCGCGCACCGTTCCGGCGCGGCGCACCGTGTCCACGGTGGCCGCGGCGGGGCGGGCGGGTGCGATCGTCGTCATAACAGCTCCTTGAGAAGCGGGCCGGTCGGGGCCGCGGCGTCGAACCGGCGTTCGTTGTAACCGAGGAACTCGATCAGCTGGCCGGCGGTGAGCCGGCGGGCGCGCCCGATCCGTCCGGCGACGGGCATGCGTCCCGGGTCGGCCCAGAACAGCGCGCCGTGCGCGTCGATGCCGGCCCTGGCCCGGTTGGCGTTGTCCCGATGCAGGCAGAACGGGACGTCGAGGAGCCCGCGGGCGAAGGCCGCGAGCAGCGAACAGCCGACGTCGCGGCCGAGGCCGAGCGTGCGCTCTATCAGCAGTCTGGCTTCGCGGAGGATGCCGGTCTCGCTCGGCGGGCGGGGCGTCGGGTCGCGGCGCTCGTCCTCGGCGACGCGGGCCGCGAACTCGAGGGCCGCGACGTTCTCCGCGACGGTCGGGATGCGGTGCGCCTCGGCCGGGGTCTTCACGATGAGCCGCTCCATCCCGCCGCGCACGGCCAGCCGCACGCTCTCCTCGAGAATGCGGTACGCACCGAGCGGGGTGCGCGGGTAGACGCCCATGTACGTGTAGAACACGCCGTGCCAGTCGAGGTCGGAGAGATACTCGGCGGCGAGAAGGCGCAGCGCGGCCACCGCCTCGAGGTCCTGCGCGGCGCTGGTCTGCTGCGCGTAGCTGACCGAGACGCTGCGCACCCCGTGCTCGCCGAAGAACATCGCCTCCAGCACGCTGAGCGCGACGAGGAGGCCGGGCGGGCACAGCTGTCCGAGCATGCAGCCGCCGAAGGTCTCCAGGTGCATCGGCTCCGGCCGGCTCGCCGCGAGCGCGCAGCACGCCGACCAGGCCTCGACCGCCGTCCTCAGCGGCACCCGGCTGTAGGGCAGGCAGTAGGACACCGGCCCGCCCTCGGTCGCGTCCGCGCCGAGTTCGACGAGGGCCGCGAACAATTCGACGGGCACCGCGGATCCGTGCCGCACCTGCACCGGGAAGTGCTCGCCGGCGACCGACTCGAGCATCCGACCGGTCGCGGCCGCGCCGTGCGTGACCAGTGGAAAGCCATTGAGCTCGTCGCCGCGCTCGAGCGCCCGGCGGGCCGAGGCGTGGTCGTTGACGCGGGTGTAGCTGTCCACGGTGATCGTGCCGGCGGTGGTGCCGCGGGCGGCGCGCACGGCGGCGAGCCCGGCCCGCATCCGTCCGACATCGCCGAAGCCCATCCGCGGCTGGACCACCAGCCGCCCCTGTTCGCCGGCCGTGCGCACGAAGCGGGAGAAGCGCCCGGTCGCGGGCGCCGTCGAGGCGGGCCACGCGGCGTTCACGAGGCACTCCCCGCGGCCACCAGCTGCCGCGGACCGGCGTGATCGGCGGTGGCGCGGGCGAGGAACGCGTCGAACTCCGCCATGTCGGTGCCGGCCTCGAAGGACGCGTCGTAGCCGGCGTCGACGAGTTCGGCCCCGTACCGCGCGTTCGCCGCGCCGCCGACGCCGAGCTTGCCGCCGATCACGACGCGCAGCCCGGCCAGATCCGGCTGCGCTCTCAGTTTCCTGATGAGGCGGCCGCCGTCGATGTGCCCGTGTCCGTTGACCGTGCTCACCACCAGGACGGTCGGGCGCACCGTCCGGCACTCGCTGATGATCAGCTCGTCCGGCGTGCAGGCGCCCAGGTTGACCACCCGGCCGCCGCGCTCCTCGAGCAGAAGCTGGAGGAACACCAGGTTCCAGGTGTGGGCGTCGGAGGACACACTCGTCACGATGAAAACGGGTGGGTTCCGTTCGGGATCAAGCATGCTCAGGGTCCGTATCTGCGGGTCGTGGATTTGCCCTGAGAACGTATGCGGGCCGTAGTACCCCGGTCCACGGGGCGCTACGGCCTCCTGCTGATGCGCCGCATCGGCGATCGCGATGGGGCGGGCCTTATGCCGGCCCCGGGGCGCCGGATACCTTCGGGTCTTGCGAGCCTGACGGGGAAAGGCCATGGCAGGCGGTGCCCCGTCGCGCTCGGGTACCCGAGAAGGAGGTGGCTTCAATGCAGGGGTTGGAACTCGAATCCTTAACAGGACAGCTGATCGACGGCCAGGAGGAGCTGCTCAAGGCCCTGGGGGTGGCCAAGGTCGACGAGCACGCCGACGGGCCGCGGGCCACCGGCGTGGTGCGGCTGCTCAACCACCACACCCAGGTCGACGCGCAGCTGCGGGTCGCGCGCAACGAGGTGCTGATCCTCGCCTCCCCGGGCGACCTGCGTCGGCCGCTGGCCGAGGAGGTGCTCAGGCTCTCCCGGGACACGCTGGCGCGCGGCGTGCCGTGCCGGATCCTGCTGCACCCGGCCGCGCGGACCGACGGCCTGATCGGCCGCTGCGCCGAGCGGATGCTCGCATCGGGCGGCGAGGTTCGCACGGTCGACGCCGTGTTCGATCCGATGGTCGTGGTCGACCACGCGCTGGTGCTGATCCTCGACGACTCGGGCCGCGGCGGCGCGCTCCAGGTGCGCGAGCCGGCCGTGGTGAAGTTCCTCGGCCGGCTCGCGTCCATCCTGTGGGCCGGCTCCGAGCCCTTCCTTCCGCCGGCCGAGCCGTCGTCCGGGCCGGGCACGGCCGCACCGGCGGGCCCGGCTCCGGTCCAGGCACGGGCGATGATCGTCAGCCTGCTCGCGGACGGGGCGCCGGACAAGTTCATCGCCAAGCGCCTCGGCATCTCGCAGCGCAGCGTGCAGGCGCACGTCGCCGAGCTCAGGGACGAGCTCGGCGCGCGCAGCCGCTTCCAACTCGGTTATCTGATGGGGCGTTACGGCCGGCCGGCCGCCGCGGGTCTCGCGGGCCCGCGGGCGGTCAGTCCGCTTCCCGACCGGTGACGCGCAGGTAGTGGCCCGCGGGGTCGAAGACGCGGAAGTCGGTCAGCCCCCAGGGCCGCTCCCGCAGGTCCTCGGCCAGCGGCCAGCCGCTCGCGACCACCGCGTCGTGCTCCGCCCGCACGTCCTCGACCTCGAGCACGATCTCCACGCCGGTCGGCACCGCCCTGGCCGCGGGGTCCACGTCCCGCCACGGCCGGACCGCGCCGATCCGCACCCCGCCGCGCTCGACCGCGGCATACGGCCACTCGGTGGCGCGCCGGTCCTCGGCCACCCGGAAGCCGAGCACCCGGGTGTAGAAGTCCACGAACGCGTCCAGGTCGTCCGGGAAGACCTCGAGGCGCACCCGCAGCCCGGACCGCCGTTCAGGAACCGTCGCCGTCATCGTGCTCCTCCGCGCCCGCGGCCAGAGCCCGCGCGACGCGGGCCTTCGGCAAGCCTACCCGCGCCGGGCGCGCGTACTTCTCCAGGCTGCCCACGGGTTCGACGGCCTGCCAGGTCAGCAGCTGCAGCCGGTGGTTCGCCGTGTTGCCGGTCGCGTCCACCGCGTCGCCGCGCACCGGGTGGTGCAGGTGCAGCATCGGATCGGCGAAGCCGTGGAAGGCGGTCCCGGTCTGCAGCCGCAGGATGAAGTCGAGGTCCTCCCCGCCCCAGCTCTCGTACCGCTCGTCCAGGCCGTCCACCGCGTCGAACACGTCCCGGCGCATCCAGACGCAGATGCCCGGGGAGCGGTGCACCAGGAAGCCGCGCATCCGCGGCCGAGAGCAGCGGCAGCGCCCGTCGCACGCTCGCCACCCGCAGCGCCGCCCCGGCCTCCCGGTCCGCGCGCAGGCACAGCAGCAGCACGTAGTCCGGCCGGTGCGGGTGGAAGGCGTTCTCGGTGTGGAACTTCAGCGCCACCGAGCCCGCGTTGCTCTGCGACTCGGCCATCCGCGGCACCGGGACGACGTCCTGCACCAGCGCGCCCGACTTCTCCGGCATGTTCCTGGCGGTCGCCGTGCTCTACCTGGCGTGCGCGGCGATCTACGTCTTCCGGCTGCCGCGACTGCGGTCCCGGCCGGCGACGCGCACCGCGCGGAGGAACCCCTTCGTCGGACTGCCGCGACGCATGAGGCTGCTCATGGCCGTGAATGTTCTACTCCTGACGGTCAACACCGTCTTCCAGATCGACATCGCGCTCTACGTCACCCGGCAGATGCACGACACGGCGACCTTCACCGGCTGGCTGCTCGGCATCGGGGCCGCGCTGGAGGTGCCGGTGCTGGCGAACGTCCGCTCGCTGGCGCAGCGCTTCGGCCCCTGGCGCCTGATGTTCGTCGCGGCGGGCTGCGCGAGCGGGTTCTTCGCCCTGCTGCCGTTCGCCTCCACCCGCCTCGACCTGCTCGCGCTGCAGTTGCCGAACGCCTTCTGGACGGCCGTGGTCTTCAGCCTGCCGGTGACGATGCTGCAGGACGGGGTGGGCGGGAGCCGGGGAACCGTCTCAGCGCTCTACACCTCGTCGTTCAAGGCCGGCATCATGCTCGGCGGCACCACGGTCGGGCTGCTGACCGGCTGGGTCGGGTTCTCCGGCGTGTTCCGCGCCTGCGCCGGGCTCTGCGTGCTGGCCGCGGCGCTTCTGCTGATCGGCGGCAGGATGGGCCGAGACGCCGGCGCGCCCGTACCGCCGAACGAATCAGCCACCTGACTCCGCGACCAGGACGCCGGCCGGCACGCGCGGCTCGTGGCCGCCCTGTCGCGCCGATCGGCGGGCACCTGGCGCGGAAATACCCGCGCAGCAGCGGTTGACGGACGGTCCGCGCGTTCTCATACTCTGACCCGACCCCCGCTGTAAACGTTTCCGGCCGCACCCACCACTCGAAGGTCGTGCACCCATGCGCAGGGTTCTGATGATGCTTGCCGTCCTGGCCGCAGCGCTCGCTCCGCTGCTGGGAGCGGCCCCGCACGCCGTCGCGTCCACCACGGACGTGTGCGCGCTTTATTGCGATACGCGCGATCCCTCGCTCGCGCAGCAGGAGACGTTCCCGACGCCCAACGTGTACGAGAACGGGCGGGTGATCGAACTGCACGTCGATGACATCGATGGCATGGCCTGGGCCAGCATCGATGACGGGCAGGTCAACGACTCGGTGTGGATCGACCGGTCCTGGGACGGCGGCAGCACCTGGGACGGGCTGCTCGGGCAGGCCTGGATCCCGAGCACCTGGACCGGGACTCGAACCCTGATGTACAACATGTACGATCCGTCAGACCACGCCCGTGCCGTGGTGCGCGCTTGCGGTGACGCCGACGGCGTCGTGTGCACAGCCTGGGTGCACCAGCAGGTCTGCGCAGCACGCTGCGACGGCGTCGCGGCCAGCACCGCTGTCGGCGACTCGCAGCCGGTGCCCGGCACGACGCTGGACGGGCGCGACATCTCACTGCACGTCGACTCGAGCGGCATGGCCTGGGCGTCGATCTCCGGCGGCGCGCCCGGCGACCAGGTCTGGATGGACCGGTCCTGGGACGGCGGCGCGAGCTGGCCGGACGGTTCGTCCGAGGGCCGGGTGAGCGTGCCGTCCGGCTCGACCGGCACCGAAACCGTCGAGATCAACATCGACGATCCGCTCGGCCGCTTGTACGGCGGCGCGGTACGTGCGTGCGGCGTGGCCATCACCGGCGAGAACGGCAGCTGCACCGCGTGGGCACGCGCCGATACGGACCAGACGAGCGCAGCCGCGGACGCGCTGATGTACTCCTACGACCCCTACAACGCCTGGTGGCCCTCGAGCTGGTGGAACTCCGCCGTGGCGCTGACCTCGATCATCGACTACACCCGGCAGACCGGTGACACCCAATACGAGTGGATCATCAACCGGACCTTCCAGGTCAACGACGTCGCGTTCCCGGCCGGCGTTCGCAGCACGGACCCGGTCCTGGGCAACTTCATCTCCCAGGCCACCGACGACACCGAATGGTGGGCGCTGACCTGGATCGACGCCTACGACCTGACCGGCGATCAGACCTACCTCAACGAAGCCGTCACCATCGCGAACTACGTCAGCACCCAGTGGGACACCAGCACCTGCGGCGGCGGCGTGTGGTGGAACACGCAGGATACGTACAAGAACGCGATCACCAATGCCCTGTACGTGCGCCTGACCGCCTCCCTGCACAACCGCATCCCCGGCGACACGGCCTGGCTGGCGAAGGCGAACACGGCCTGGAACTGGTTCCTGTCCAGCGGCATGATCGACTCGAACGGCCTGGTCAACGACGGGCTCACGTCCTCGTGCGGGAACAACGGCGAGACGGTCTGGAGCTACAACCAGGGCATGACCATCGGCGCGGCCGACGAGATGTACCGCGCCACCGGCAACGCGGCGGACCTCAACGAGGCGCGGTACCTCGCCAACTCCGCGGTGAACTCATCCGCGCTCGTCTCCAACGGGCTGCTCACCGAATCCTGCGACAGCCTCACCACGACCTGCGACGACAACCAGGAGCAGTTCAAGGGCATCTTCACGCGCTACCTCGGCGAGCTCAACACCCTCGTCGGCGGCACCTACACGTCGTTCCTCGACACCCAGGCCAACGCCCTGTGGAACGACGACCGGAACTCGCTCAACGACTTCGGCGAACGCTGGTCCGGCCTGAATCCCAGCGCCGATCCCAACGTCAGCGACTGGCGCACCCAGGCCAGCGCACTCGAGGCGCTGCTCGCCGCGCCGTAGTCCCTCCTCCTCAGGCCTGACCAGGCGATGAAAGGATCGTCAAAGAACTGCGAACGCGTGATGCAGCACTCTGATGGCGTGGTAGTCCCATGACTCTCCATGACGTCAAAGGAGTCCGCATGACCCGTCGATGGCACATACCCATCGCCGCCCTCGCCCTGGCGCTCGGCGGCCTGACGGCGGCGGCCGGCCCGGCCGCGGCCTCGGCCCCCGCGCACCTCGCGACCACCCACACCCACTCCGCGACCGCCGGCGTCGCGACCACCCACCCCGGAGCCACCACCCATCCCGCCGGCGTGCCCGCCGGCTTCAACCCGGGCGGCATGGGGCGAGGCACGACGAACGCGCTCGCCAAGGCCCCCGGCGTCAGCAACGAGACCGAGGTGGCCACCCCGAACTGGTCCGGATTCGTCGAGTCCGGCGCCGACGGCAGCTACACCTCGGTCTCGGACGAATGGCAGCAGGCCACGCTCGTCTGCGACACCGACTCCGTCCAGTACGTATCCTTCTGGGTCGGCCTGGACGGATACAACGGCAGTTCGGTCGAGCAGACGGGCACACTCGGCGTATGCGACGGCACGACGCCGTACTACTACGCCTGGTACGAGATGTACCCGGCCGCGCCGGTCTACTACAACGTGACGGTGGAGGCCGGACTCCTTATCTACGGATCAGTCGTGTTCAGCGGCACCGACACCTACACCCTGTCTCTCGAGGGGATCAACCTCGACTGGACGCAGACCACCACCGTGAACGAGCCCGGTCTGGCCAACGCGTCGGCCGAGGTCATCACCGAGGCGCCGTCGTCGTCCTCGGGAGTCCTACCCCTCGCGGAGTTCGAGCGCGCCCATTACCGAGTCTCGTTCATCAACGGCGCCTACATGGGTAGCGACGGAGGCCAGAACCCGACCCCGCTCTACATCGTCGACCCCTCCGGCCTGGCCGAGGACTCGACCGCCGCGCCGCCGAGCCCGATCGGCGGATTCTACAATGATTGGATACAAAGTAGCTGATTAAATGAGACGCTCCGGCCGCTTCCGGGCGCGAGTGGGTCCGCACGGAAGCGGCCGGGGCTTCGGGCCGACAGTTTCCTCCCATTGTTCCTTGACATTATTCAGCCACCGAATTTAGTATCCGCAGCATGTTGAGCCCCTCGGTCCGGCGTCGCAGGCGCCCACACCTCCGCATATCGTTGGCGGGCCTGGGAATGGCCGCCGCCCTCGTCCTTTCGGCGCTCGCGGGCAACCCGGTCGACGGCCACGCCTCGGCCGCCGCAGCCGCCGTTCCTGCCGCGGACACCACGACACTGCCGTCGACGACCTCGTCGGCGAGCGAGTACATCAACAACTGGTCAAACCTCACCGCGATCTGGAACGCGAGCAAGCTCAACCAGGACGACACCGGGACCTACGGCCCGCGGATCGCCGAGCTGCGCGCGAGCAACCAGTGGTCGACGAACCAGATCGTCGACTACACCGGGTTCTTCGACGACGCCACCGACAACGTCAAGTACGACCAGGCGCACGACTTCGCGTCCACCGGGTACCTGGACGAGAACGGCGTGCTCAACACCGCTTATGGCGAGTACAACAGCGCCAGCATGCCGATCACGGTCAAGCGCGACTACGTGATGGTGCCGAACGAGCCGTTCCTCGTCGCGCGCTACACGCTGACGAATCCGTCGTCGACCACGTCCTACTCGTGGAAGGTGCTCGACCAGGTCCACCTGAACAACACGTCCTCGGGCACGAACGTCTCAGCGTCCTACGATTCGACGCGGGACGCCATGTTCGGCGACATGACCGCCTCCGGTCAGGACGTGGTGACCCTCGGCGCGTTGCAGACCCCCACGGCGTACCAGGCCGGCAACGACTCGGACTGCACCGCCACCGACACCGGCGCGAGCGCGTGGTGCCAGTTCGACACCAACGGCACCCTCGACGACAACGCCTCCGAGAGCACGCCGAACGTGGATCTCGGCTTCCAGAACACGGTGACGATCGCGCCGTCGAGCTCCCAGACGCTCTACTACTACCTCGGACTCGGCACGACGTTGTCCGCAGCGCAGACGGCCTCTGACACGGCGCGGTCCGAGACGGGCGCGTACTGGTTCGACACCACGGCCTCCGACTACGCGAGCTGGCTCGCCGCCGGCAAGAACGTCTCGACCAGCGACACCGGGGTCAACACGGCGTACGAGCGCAACCTGGTCGTGATCAAGAACTCGCAGAACCCGACGAACGGCCTGTTCCCGGCGGCCACCAACGAAGGCTCGTACGGGTACAAGGCCTGGATGCGCGACTCGGCGTTCGACGCCATGGCCCTGGACGCGAGCGGACACTATGCCGAGGCGGAGAAGTTCTGGGACTTCATGATCGACAATCAATTGAGTACCGGTGCCTGGCATACGACCTATGACGAATGGTCGGGCGACTACGTGTCCTTCGTCGAACCCGAATACGACAGCCTCGGCGAGTTCCTGGTCGGTGTGCTGAAGCACTACCAGGACACCGGCAGCAGTTCCTTCCTCAGCACCGTCTGGCCGGCGGTGGAGGCCGCGGCGAACTTCATCGAGGACAACATCGCGAGCAACGGCCTCGGCGCCGCCGACGCCAGCATCTGGGAGGAGACCGTCCAGTACAACGTCTTCACCCAGGCGTACTACATCGCGGGGCTCCGGGCGGCCGCCGTCTTGGCGAACGACGAGTCGGCCTCCTCCACGGCCGACGGCTGGAACGGCGCGGCGAGCACGATCCTGACGGCGGTCCAGCGCAGTGACACGGCGAGCCCGCCCGGGCTGTGGGACGCGAGCGGCGGCTACTACGACCGCGGCATCGCCACGGACGGCACGACCGTGAACTCGCTGCTCGACTCCTCGTCGATGGCGCTGATCGTGACCGGCGACGTGGACGCGGCCTCGTCACGCGGGACGACGATGGTGGACACGATCGACTCCGATCTGACGCACGACACATACGGCATCGCGCGCTACACCGGCGACACCTACTACTACACCAGCCAGTACGACCCGGCCGGTGACGAAGCCGGCGCGGCGGAGCCGGTCTGGCCGAACATGACCATGTTCGACACCATCGACGACGTCTACAGCGGGCAGTCGGCGCTGGCCTTCGAGCGTCTGCAGTACTACGTGAGCGTGTCAGGGGTCGGCTACATGCCGCCCGGCGAGGCGGTGGCGTGGCCGACCAGCCAGCCGGTGCTCAGCACGATGTCGGAGCCGCTGACCGCAGCCTCGTTCATCCTCGCCGCGCTCACCTACACCGGGAACTACGACCCGCAGGTGTACGCGACGAACGCGAACGCCAGCGCGTACGCGACGGTGGACGTCACGACGACGCCCAGCAGCGACTGGAGTAAGTGGACGAATATCCCCTACTACACCTTCCCGTCCGGCGCGAGCACCTCCGGCTCGGCGATGACGAACATCGGGGACGTCTACATCAGCAACGACGCGAGCGACATCTACGTGCGCGTCGACAACAGCTCCGGGGCGTTCTCGGCCTACGGCGCGACACCCGAGTTCGCGCTGCTGGTCTACGCGCAGGACTTCAACCATTCGACGTCGCTGACGGGCACCACGTCCGGCGAGTACGGACGGACCCTCGACCACGCGATGAACTATATGGTCGGGCGGTGGAGCGGCAGCACCGCGTACACCGCCTTCACCGCGGGTTCCAGCGGCTGGACGTCGAGTTCCACGCTCAGTTCGATCGCTCCGCAGTGGGACACTTCGACCGGTCGCATCGAGGCGGCGATCCCGATCTCCGCGCTGGCGAGCGGCGGGTCGGCGTCGACCGGTTCCTGGTCGTACCTGGACATCGAACTGGCCTATCAGAACCCGACGACCGGTACGTGGGACGACGACGACCTCGGCGCCGTGCACTATCAACTGGCGAGCTCCACAAGTACTACGCTCTATGGAAACTTGACGCGCTGAAAGGCAATGCGTGAGCGCGAAATCGTCCGCGGGGCGTGACCTGACGCAGACGGCGGTATTGGCCCTGCTCGGCAGAGCGGGGCCGATGTCGCGCGCCGACGTGGCGCGGGAGCTCGAGATCAGTCCGCCGACGGTGACGGCGGTGGTGCGCCGGCTGCTCGATCAGGCGATGGTGCGGGAACTGGACGAGGAGGCCCCGTCGCGCGGCGGGCGGCGCGGGCAGCTGATCGGCCTGGTCGGCACGGCGGCGCGGGCGGTCGGGGCCAAGGTGGCCGCCGACCACATCGCGATCGTCGAGGCCCGGCTCGACGGCTCGGTGCTCGCCTCGCACACCCTCGCCTTCGACGCGGGCGCCCCGGACGCCGCCGGACGGCTCGCGGCGACGCTGCGTCCGTTCGTCGAGGAGCGGCCCGGCACTCCCCTGCTGGGTCTCGGGATCGGCGTGCCCGGGGTGGTCGACAGCCCGGACAGCGGCCGGGTGCACGCGCCGACGCTCGGCTGGAGCGACGTGCCGCTCGGTCGGCACCTGCACGGCGCGCTCGGCCTGCCGGTGCTCGTCGAGAACGATGTGAAGGCCCTGACGGTGGCCGAGCAACTGTTCGGCCGGG
>Ga0185299_10001881_pt1 | contig 35953 bp, 31 predicted proteins | sample PaiPotPPA55metaG_FD_128002 | JGI IMG/M metagenome (GOLD analysis project Ga0185299, IMG submission 128002) | Iron sulfur acid spring bacterial and archeal communities from Banff, Canada, to study Microbial Dark Matter (Phase II) - Paint Pots PPA... ...
CGGCAGAAAAACGGTAGTCCTACTTGACGCGGAGCCGCTTTTGGGTAAACTGCATTTTCTTTATGGCGACGATGACACAATTCGTACCGGCCGTGGTGATGCAGGATTTCGACCTGCCACAGCGCGAGGCGGCTTTTTTCTACGGGCTGTTTTTGCGTGGCCACTCGGCGGAGCAGTTGCGGCGCGATATTGAAGTACCCACGGCAGTGCTGGTGAAATGGCATCGCGAAGCTGAGCGCGAGCCTGAATTGCGTGATATTTTTACGCGCATGGTGGAATACCGGCGGCACGTGTTAGCGATTTTTGACAATTTGGTGGGTTCAGATCTGCAAAACCAGCGGCTTCAATAAATTCCCCTCGAGCGCTTCTCCTCTTTAGATACTTTTAGAACCCTTTCCAGCCCAGAAACAAAGTGTTTCCCTGTTCGCCCGAACGGGTCCGGAACGCCCGGGGGCAACGTTCCTGTACGTTCGTACAGGTTTCTAAAGTACTGGAGGCAACTAATTTATCTTCCCGCGATTCTAAGCGAGTCGGGGACAAGTGTCACAAAATGAAGGGGATTACTCAATTGACGCCAGCCATTGGCGGAGTTAGAATCCTCGCTTACCAGGTTTGAGGTGGACTTTCATGGTCAGGGTAGGACGCACTCTCTTTACGTCGCTCTCTTTGCTTGCGCTTGCTTTGCCCGTCGTGCGGGCACAGCAGGAGCAGCCGGCACCGCAGCAACAGGATCCCACCGCACATCAGAATCTCGATAAAGCGCAAAAGAAGAAAATTCGCAAAACGCTTAAGGAATTGGACACGCCTTATAAGCAGTGGCTGAATGAGGATGTGGTCTACATTATTTCGCCTGAAGAGCGCAACGCGTTCGGGCAGTTGGCTACCAACGAGGAACGGGAACAGTTTATCGAGCAATTTTGGCTGCGCCGCAGCACTAATCCGGACCTGCCGGATAACGAGTTTAAAGAAGAGCATTATCGGCGGATTGCGTACGCGAACGAGCACTACGCCTCGGGCATTCCAGGATGGAAGACCGATCGCGGACACATGTACATCGTGTGGGGCCCGCCAGACGAGATTGACAGTCACCCGACGGGCGGCACGTATGACCGGCCGATGGAGGAAGGCGGCGGTTCCACCACGACGTATCCGTGGGAGACGTGGCGTTGGCGGTACATCGAGGGCATGGGCGAAAACGTCATTATGGAGTTCGTCGATCCGTCGGGATCGGGCGAATATCACTTGACGATGGATCCTTCGGAGAAGGATGCGCTGACACATGTGCCGGGCGCGGGATTAAGCCAGATGGAGCAGATGGGGCTGGCCTCGAAGGCGGACAGATTTACGAGGTCCGATGGAACGAACCTGCCGACAACGATGGGCGGAACGCCGGCCAGCATGAACGAGTTTACACGCCTGGAAGCGTATGCGAATGCGTTCAAACCGCCGGTCGTGAAATTCAAGGACCTGGAAGCCATTGTGACGTCGCGTATCGTGCGTGATCAGGTGCACTTCACGTGGCGCACGGATTTTCTAAAAGTGACCAACGATACGGTGCTGGTGCCCGTGACAGTGCAAATCCCCAATAGCCAGTTATCGTTCCAGTCGAAAGAAGGAGTGCACTCCGCGACTATCAACGTGTTCGGACGAGTGAGCACTCTGACGGGGCGGGTTGTTCAGACATTCGAAGATTCGGTTAGCAGGGATTTTCCGGAGTCTCTGTTCCAGCAGTCTGTGAAGTTGCAATCCATCTATCAAAAGGCGGTACCGCTGCGACCGGGACTTTATCGCCTGGATCTGGTGATCAAGGACGTGCAAAGCGGGAATGTTGGCGTGGTGAATTCGCGGCTGCAGGTGCCGCGGTACGAGGACGACAAGCTGGAGTCCAGTTCGTTAATTCTCGCAGACCAGATCGAACACGTGCCGGCGAAGCAAATTGGGAGCGGGCAGTTCGTGCTGGGGTCTTCGAAGGTGAGGCCGCGGATGGAGGGTGACTTTACCACCGCCGACAAGCTGGGAATTTACATGCAGGTATATAACCTGAAGCCGGATGACAAAACGCATAAATCCAACGCGACGTTTCAGTATACAGTGAAAAAGGGCGGCGAGCAGGTGCTGCAATTCAAGGAAACGTCCGCAGATATGAAGCAAACGGGCGATCAAATTACGATCGAACGGCTGCTGCCATTGTCGACGCTGGCGCCGGGCAAGTACACGCTGGAGATAAACGCGACGGACACGCTTTCGAATCAGACGATTTCGCGGACGGCTGATTTCACGGTCAAACATCCATTGGAAACCAAGAGCGCGGCCAACGTCCAACCTGGAGGTACCGCAAAGTGAAACGACCGAGGCTCCTCCATTTCGGGGCCATGACATTGGCTTTTTTAGCAGGCGTGGCTTCGCTGGCTAATGCCAAGGTGCCAGACGCGCAGTTGAAGACTGCTGCGAAGCCAGGGCCCGGCAAGCTTGCCGGTGTGGTTCTGGACGGGACGGGAACGCCGCAAATGGGCGCGAGCGTAGAGCTGCTTGCGGAAGCTTCCGGAGTAAATATAGCGCGCGAATTGCTGACCAACACGGAAGGCGTTTTTCGGGGCGAGAAACTTTCGCCGGGCTTGTACACCGTGCGCGTTACGCTGGCAGGATTTTTACCCACGCTCGAAAAACACATTCGCATCAATCCGAACGTTACCACAGTAGTGCGCGTGCAGATGGAATCGATGTTCGCGTCGTTGGAGCAGTTAAGGCGGCAGCCGGTAAATATTCCGGTGGAAGGCGACGATTGGAAATGGGTGTTGCGCTCGGCGTCCGCCACGCGGCCGGTACTCGAGTGGATGGGCGACGCACAGGTGGTGACGGCGGACGTAAGCATGGATCGCGGGATACCGCGAGCTCCGCGCGCGAGACTGGAATTTACAGATGGGGCGCGGCACCCAGGTTCAGGTTCAAACCTGGTGGCGGCTCCGGCAACGGCGTTTGCCTATGATCAGAAACTGGGCGGAACCAGCCAGGTGATTCTTGCCGGACAGATGAGTTATGACCAGGAGGCGCCCGCGGGAAGTATCGCGACAGTCTGGCTGCCTACGGGGTCTATTGGCGCCGGTCCGCATACTGCGTTGGTTTTGCGCGAAGCTAAGTTGGGACCGGATGGGCCTACATTTCGCGGCGTGCGCATCGACCAGGGCGGCGGGATGGCGATCGGCGATCGCGCAATTCTGAGCTACGGTGGAGAGTTTGTTTTGGTGGGGCTGGGAGCTGCGGCGTCATCGATAAGGCCGCGAACGAAATTAGATGTGCGCGTTTCGGACGATTGGAACGCAACTTTAATTTTCACTTCCCTGCCGAATGGCCCTGGGCCGCTGGAAGCTGCGGACGGCGAAGTCAACAACATGGCGGCGGCGCTGAATGAGCTGGATGGGTTCCCGACTCTGCTGTGGCGCGCCGGCAAGCCCGTGCTGCAAAAAGGCTGGCACGAGGAAGTGTCCGCAGACCGCAAATTGGGAGCGCGCGGGAAATTGGAAGTGGCGGCATTCCACGATGACAATCGCCATGTCGCAATATTCGGGCGCGGCGGTGATTTGCCGGCGGGAGATTATTTCCAGGACTATTTTTCGAACGGGTTTGCGTATGACGGCGGATCGTCCAGCAGTTGGGGAACGCGTGTAGCGCTGCGCGAGAAATTGGATGACGACATAGAACTTACAACGGTGTACGCGTTCGCCGGAGCCTTGGCGCCGGGCGAAGATTTGAATGGAGTATTGCGCGATATTCTGCGGACAGTCCCGAGGCACTCCCTAGGGGCGAGCGTTTCGGCCAAGATTCCTCGTGCTCGAACGAAGGTCGAGGCGGGTTACAAATGGGTGAGTGGCGTCGCCGTTTCGCGGGTGGATATGTACGGTGAGTCGCTTTTTCAGATTGATCCTTACCTGCATGTCGGTCTCAGGCAGCCGCTACCAAAGTTCGCCTTGGGGCGTTGGGAAGCGGTGGCAGACTGCGACAATTTACTGGCTCAAGGTACCGTGCCAGTGGTTTCGCGGGATGGACGGACCAATTTAATACCGGCATTTCGAAGCTTCCGCGGCGGCCTTAGCGTTCAGTTTTGACAATTCGGGCTTTAGAAAGCCATATCTGCTCTTCCGAATACCGTATCCCCGCTCGGTCCTTCCGGATTTTTTATTCGAAACGATAGAATCAAAAGGGTTTAAAGTAGAGCTTCGTCCGTTGCGGATGGTCTCTAATTTGCACCAGATTTATATCGGGTAGGTGTATTTCTGTCGAGCCGTGGCATGAAGCAGAATCTGCGAGTGAGTCTTGGGGCGGTCGTGCTGGCGTTGGCTACGCTGGCGGCGGTGATCTTTGCCTTCCTCAATTTCCAACAGCGAACCAGATTCGAGCTGGTGGATGATGGTGTCGCCTGGCTAGACACGGATCACGGGATAGAGGCCTGGAAAGTTGGCAAGGATTCCCCGGCAGCCTTGGCCGGCATTCGGCCGGGCGACCACCTGGTGGAAATAGACGGCGTCAAAGTAGGGCGAGCCGTTCAAGTCACCATGCGTTTGAGCCGCGCGGGACTGTGGACGCAGGTGCGTTACAAGCTGAGCCGGGACGGCCAGGAATTCGAGACCCCGCTGGTCACTGCGCCGGCGGAGAAGCCCGCTTCCATAGAAAATTATCTGCGGGTCGTAGGCCTGCTTTACCTCTTTATTGGATTATTTATTTTTGCGCGGCGATGGAATGCGCCAAAGGCGGTGCACTTTTATGTGTTCTGCCTGGTGTCTTTCATCCTCTATTCATTCCATTTCAGCGGGAAACTGGACACGTTTGACCAGGAAGTTTACTGGGCGAATATCGTGGCGCGCTTGCTGACGCCCGCGGTTTTATTGCACTTCGCGCTGGTGTTTCCAGGGCGTTCCGAAACGACCCTGCGCTCCTCGTCGAAGGCGTTGACGGTTTATCTGCCGCCGCTGGCGCTGCTACTGGTACACATCAGCACGGCGCGCAATGCGTTCGGATTTGTGCCGTGGCTGGGCTCGCGCATTTTGCTGGATAAGATCGAACTGACTTTCCTGGGCGCATGCTTCCTCGCCGCCGGGCTGGGCTTCTACAGAAATTTTCGGGTGGCGCCATCGGGTGTTTTGCGCCAGCAATTCAAATGGCTGACCGGCGGGACGCTGGCCGGAACTTTGCCGTTCACGCTGCTGTACATTGTGCCATTCGTCATGGATCTGGGGCCGCGGGGGTGGATGCAATTCTCCGCGGTGAGTCTGGTTTTGATTCCTTTATGCTTCGGATACGCCGTCATCCGTTACCGGTTGATGGACGTAGATATTATTTTCAAACGCGGCTTGGCGTACACGGCGGCCACGGCGGGAGTAGCGGCCGTTTATTTCGCGCTGGTGGCGTTGCTGGCGCAGATTTTCCACGCGCAGACCACCGGACCGGTCGGCGGCATGATCGCGATCGTGATCGCGGCGTTTCTATTTCAGCCGTTCCGCGAATGGACGCAGTCCAGGCTGGATCGATTCTTTTATCGCGACCGGCTCGATTATCGCCGCACTCTGATTGAGTTCGGACGCACGCTGACCAATGAAGTACGACTGGAGCCGATGCTCGGCTCGGTGATGGATCGCGTTTCGCAAACGCTGCTCGTCGATCGTTTGGCGATTTTTCAGGAGGATCCGACGCACCCCGGCCACATGCGACTGGCACGGTCGATGGGCGTGCGATTGGCTGAACCACTTGATCTCGGCTTCCTCGAGCCGGCCCGGCCCGAGTTCGCCCGTGGGGCGCTCTTTTTTGAGTCGCCCCGCGCGGCGAGAGATGTCAGCGAATCGGTGCGCCGCACGCTGGAGCAGCTGGACCTGAATTATTTTGTGCCTTGCCGGATCCGTGAGCACACCGTGGCGGTGTTAGGCCTGGGCAAGACGGTCGACGGAGATTTTCTCTCCAGTGATGACGTGGAGTTGGTGGAGACTATCGCCGGCTACGTGGCCATCGCGTTGGATAATTCGCAGCTGTACACCTCGCTGGAACAAAAGGCCACGGAGATCGCGCGGTTGAAGGACTTCAGCGAAAACATCGTGGAGTCGCTCAACGTCGGAGTGTTGGCGGTGGACCTGGAAGGCTTGGTGGAATCCTGGAACTCGCGGATGGAGCAGTTATTTGGAGTGACGCGCGAACAAGCAGTGGGCCATCAACTGAGTTCCCTGCTACCGGAAGAATTGTCGCGGGAGATAAACGCCCGCAGTGACGACGAATTGATCACCGGGATTTACAAACAGCGGCTGCACCATCTGGGAAAAACACTGACACTAAATGTTTCCATCACGCCGCTGGTAAGCAAATCCGGGGAGCACATCGGGCGGTTGCTGCTATTTGACGACGTCACGCAGCGAGAGCGCCTGGAAGAACAGATGACCCAGACGGAAAAGCTGACCTCTTTAGGGCTCCTAGCGGCGGGTGTGGCGCACGAAGTAAACACGCCGTTGGCGGTGATCTCCAATTACATTCAGATGTTGGGGAAACAAATGCCCGACGGCGATCCTCGGCAAGCGATCATCGAGAAAATCGTAAAGCAGACTTTTCGCGCCAGCGAAATTGTGAATAACCTGCTGAATTTTTCCCGCACCGGCGCCACGGAAGTTGTGGATATCGACGTGAATCGCGTGGTGGAAGAAACCCTCTCGCTGGTTGCACATCCGCTCAAGACCTCGCAGATTCAGGTAGTGCGGCAACTGGGAGAAACACTTCCGGCAGTGCGTGGCTCGGCGAACAAGCTGCAGCAAGTATTTTTGAATTTATTTTTGAATGCGCGTGATGCGATGCCCGGCGGAGGAATGCTGGAAGTGCGCACTACGGCGCACAATGGAAGCGTGGAAGTGGAGATCGTTGATACCGGGGCGGGGATTGCGCGCGAGCACATTCACCGAATATTCGATCCATTCTTCACCACCAAGGCGAGCGGCCGCGGAACCGGACTGGGGTTGTCTGTAAGTTATGGAATCATTAAAGAACATTCCGGGAAGATTGACGTGCGGTCGACCGTGGGCAAAGGCACTTCGTTTCACGTAGAGCTGCCCGCGGTCAGGAAAGCGATACATGTCTAAGGGCTCGATTCTGGTGGTGGATGATGAATCAGAAATACGCGAGGGACTGGAACTTCTTCTTACCGGAGAAGGTTACGGAGTCTCCAGCGCGGGGACCGGCGAATCCGGACTCGCAAAATTAGGGGAACATCCTTTCGATTTATTATTGCTGGACGTGAGCCTGCCCGACCGCAATGGTCTGGATCTGTTGAAGGAAATTCACAAACGCGATCCGCATCTTTCCATAGTATTGATCACCGCATACGGCTCGATTGAAATGGCGCGCACCGCTTTCAAAAGCGGGGCGATGGATTACATCACCAAGCCGTGGTCCAACGATGAACTGCTGGCGCAGGTGGCGCAGGCGGTGGAGTCGCGGCAACTGCGCGAAGAAAACGTACAGTTGAAGCGCGCGCTGAAACAGCGCTTCAGCTTTCCCAATATTATTGGAAAAAGCGACAAAATGCATACGTTGCTGGACCTGGTGACACAGGTGGCGCCATCGCGTTCGACGGTGCTGATTAGTGGAGAAAGCGGCACAGGGAAAGAATTGATCGCCAAGGCGATCCATTCCGGGTCCACGCGAGCGGATAAGGCTTTCGTTCCGGTGAATACCGGGTCGATTCCTGTGGATTTGCTGGAGTCGCAATTGTTCGGACACGTGAAGGGCGCGTTTACGAGTGCGGTGGCTTCGAAGAAGGGTTTGTTTGAGGTTGCGGATCAGGGAACGATTTTCTTCGATGAAATTGCAACCATCAGTCCGGAGACGCAAGCGAAACTGCTGCGCGTAATTCAAGAGCGCGAGTTTATGAGGCTGGGCGGGACGGAGCAATTGAAAGTGGACGTTCGCATCGTGGCGGCGTCCAACGTGGATTTGCTTACGCTGGTGCGTGAAGGGCGTTTTCGAGAGGACCTTTATCACCGGTTGAACGTGATTCACCTGCAGCTTCCGCCGCTGCGTGAGCGTCGCGAAGATGTGCCGTTGTTGCTGGCTCATTTTCTGGAACGCTACTGCAAAGAGAATGAAAAACCACTTAGGCAATTCACGCCAGGCGCGATGAAACTGATGATGGACTACGACTGGCCCGGCAACGTGCGAGAACTGGAGAACGTGGTGGAACGCGCGGTGGTGCTGTCGACACAGGAACGCGTGGACGCAGATCTTTTGCCCGAGAGTATTCGAAGCAAGGAGATTGTGCGCGGAGTGCGCCTGCAACTTTCGGAATTTCTGCCGCCGCTGCCGGGAGAGCCGGGGTCGCGAGCGGGAGCAGACCATTCGCAACCGTCGTTGTTCCAGATTATGGACGAAATTGAGCGACGAATTATCATGGATATGCTGGAACGCACGGCGTGGAACCAGACGGAAGCGGCGGAAAGATTTATGATTCCATTGTCGACGCTCAATCAGAAGATCAAGAGGCTGGGCATCGATGTGCGGCGCCGAGGGCGAGGCGAAGAAACATTGTCGGCGTCCTACGGAAAATAAGTACGGATGCTTGGCAAGGCGGACTTTTGACAATACTGTAGGGCATTCCGGCATAAAGTCACGACAGACAATCCATTCTTCTCAATATAAGAGCTTTTTTGAGGCGTAATTGGCGCTTGCAAGTTTGAAGTCGGCTAGGCACAGTACAGGCGCATGATAGTGTCCCTTTCAAGCGCCGCGGCGCGCGGTGCGTTGGTGGGCTTTGCGCTGGCCATGGTGGCATATCTTTCCTACTTTAGCGTGCGTACCGCGCGCGCAACTTATTACACCGACACCGAATCGCTCCAAGGGTTGGAGCGAGCCACGCAAATCGAGCCTGACAACGCGCGAAATTGGTATCTGCTGGGCCGCTACCTGCAATACAGCTTCGAAGATGCAAATCCCCAACGCGCCATCAGCATTTTTAAGAAGTCACTGGAAATAGATCCCCGGGCGACATCCGCTTGGCTGGAACTGGCGGCAACTTACGAATCCGAAGGCGACGACGTCGCCGCACGGAATGCTTTCGTCAATGCCAAAAAAACCTATCCGCTTTCCGCGGAGGTTTCCTGGCGATATGGAAATTTTCTGTTGCGACAAGGCGAACTGGAACCTGCCTTCGTGGAGATAAGGCGTTCCGTGGAGGCTGATCCGGGTAGAGCATCGGAAGCTTTTTCGCGATGTCTGCGCGTAGAGCCAGACGCGAATGTGATTTTGGACCGGGTACTTCCAGCCAAGAGCGACATTTATATCACGGTGATGGAGGACCTGGCGCAAGACCGCCAGATCGAAAACGCTCTGAAGGTGTGGACGCGAATAGTGGCGATGCACCCAAAAATTGCACTGCACGACGCTTTTCAAATGGTGATGGAGTTGCGTAGCACCGGACGAACGACGGAGGCGCACAAAGTTTGGGAGCAAGCTGTCGATTTGGCGGGCCTTTCGGGGCTAGAAGGCCCCAAGAATTCCATGGTGTGGGACGGCGGATTCGAATCCGATGTCACGGGCGAAGCATACGCGTGGCGCTTTGAAAGAAGTTCCCGCAGCGCGCAGATAGGATTTGAGAGCCAGGAAAAATATTCCGGGAAGCGCTCGCTGCGAGTGTCATTCGACGGCAGTTCGGACGTTGCGTTTCACGATGTTTGCCAGACGGTGCCCGCGGAAGCAGGAACGGCTTACGAGCTTTCGGGGTGGATGAAATCGAAGGACTTAACGACGGACCAGGGCGTGCGCATCGAATTGCGCCCGGGAATCCCAGGGACGAATGGCGCGATTACCGCAGACGTGCGAGGAACCGAGCCGTGGACGCACTTTTCAACGGTATGGCCAGGGGCGAAGGAGAATCAAGACACACAAATCTGCCTGAGGCGCGATGCGAGCGACCAGGAAGATAACAAGATTCGCGGCACAGCGTGGGTAGACGACGTGGCCCTAACGCCGGTTCCGAAAAGCGGCGCGAAGAAATGAAATTTGTACGCGTCGGAATTTGCGCCCTGGTAGCCTTTGGAGTGTTGGCCCACGGTGGCGTTGAGGATTGGGCGCGAGCCGTTTTTGAAACTGGCACTGCAGTACTGTTCCTCGCCTGGGCAGTGTGGTTTTACCCGCGCAGCGAAGAAACAGTGATGATTTCCCCATTATTACCGCCGATGGTGGGGTTTCTCCTGTTAGTGCTCGCGCAACTTTTGTTTTCCACCAGCGCTTCACCTTTCAATACGCACCAAGAATTCATGCTTTTGTTGGCGGATGTAATTATGGTGTTTCTGGCGGTACAGGCATTTCGCACGCTGGAAGATTGGCGTGGGTTCGTGTGGTTTGTGATGATCTTCGGATTTGTGGTCTCGGTTTTCGGGATCCTGCAGCACCTGACATTTAACGGGAAACTTTACTGGTTCCGCGAAATGCATTACGGAGGAATCCCTTTTGGGCCGTACGTAAATCGCAATCACTTTGCGGGATTTGTCGAACTGATCATTCCCATGTCGCTGGTACCGCTGATGCTGGGGAAGGTACGACGGGAGCGATGGTTTATTGTTGGATTGTTCGCGGTAGTTTCGATTGGTAGTTTGTTTTTAGCGGCTTCTCGTGGCGGGATAATAAGTTTAGCGGTGGAAGTGGTGGTGGTGGTTATATGGATGAGCCTGCGGCGAATGGGGGCGAAGCAATTGCTGGGAGGAGCGGCGGTGCTGCTCGCGGCGCTGGTGATGGTGTCCTGGCTTGGAGTGAAAGAAATCTCGCAAAGATTTTCAAGTATGAGGGCCATGGAAGTATCGACCGGGAAACGCGCGTCGATGCGCCGGGACACCTGGCGAATCTTCGTGGAGCACCCCTGGGTGGGGACGGGCCTAGGAACGCTGCAGATAGTTTTCCCTCCCTACGATACGTTATACGACGGACGGATTGTAAATCACGCTCATAACGATTATGTGGAGGCGCTGGCGGAAACGGGGATTGCCGGTGGTATATGCTGCGCGTTGTATCTGGGTCTGCTGCTATTTCATTCGTCACAACAATTATCAGGAGGCAATGCTTCGTTTGCCGCGGTGTTGAATCTGTCCGGCTTAGTGGCGTGCGTGGGATTCCTGGTACACAGTCTGGTGGATTTCAATTTACGTTTACCCGCGAATGCGCAGCTGTTTTTTTTGGTGGCCACGTTGGCCACTTCAACAATTATCCCTGTAAACGCAGCGGGAACGGCGCCGACGGGTGGCCGACGTCACTCGCGAAAACGCTGACGTCAACGTCGGCAACCTGTATACTAATCAAGGGAGTCATCCATTCGATGCAACCAGTAAAACTGGCGCGGCCGTGGTGTTATGCCACCGCCGGGCTACTCGTGTTGATGGTTGCGAGCACATGCACTTGGGCCCAGACCGTGCTCGGGACCCCACAAGAGACGAACGACAGAATAAAAGCGCTGTCCGCCACAGCGCGATATATCCCCCACGATTACATCATCGGTAGCGGAGACACAATTAATATAGATGTATATGACGTTAAAGAGCTTAGCCGGGACGTGCTGGTTAGCCAGACGGGCACTATCGGGCTGCCGCTCGTTCCCGTGCGCTTAGAAGTCAAGGGTCTGACGGAGACACAGGCGGAGCGAAAAATTGCCGAGGTATTGCAGGCCAATGGGTTAGTGAGCCATCCGGAAGTAAGTGTTTCGGTTAAAACCAGAAAGAGCAAACCCATCACTGTTGTGGGCGCGGTGCCGCGTCCGATGGTGTACCAAGCGGAGCGCCCGGTAACTTTGCTTGAGGTATTAGCGGAAGCCGGAGGTGTCTCGCCCGACGCCGGCGACACAGCTATAGTGACGCGGCCGATTTCCGAGCCAGCGGATACTTCGCCTGCGGTCAGTAATGAGGATGTAATTCCACCGTCTTCGCGAGATGCGATTCCGACGCAGCCGGTGCCAAATAATAATGCGCCAACTTCTGGAGGTTCAGCCCTAGATCCCTCCCAACCTGTACCTGGCGTCGCACCTGTAACACCCGCGCCGAACACCAATTTTCCTTCCCCTGAAGTCGCCGCGAAGGACGCGCCGGTGCCGACGATGCCACCGCCGTTGTCCAATACCATCACGGTGAACCTGAACCAATTGATGGAAAGCGGGGACCCGGTAAACAATATCATTTTGCAGGCGGGAGACATTGTGACCGTTCCGCACGCGGGAATTGTTTATGTTCTGGGCGCAGTGGGAAGGCCAGGGGGATTCGTTCTGGCCAATGATCGCGCCCAAATGACGACACTTAAAATGCTAGCTCTGGCAGGCGGTCTAAATCACACTGCAAAATCGAATCATGCGGTGATCATACGAACAGACCGCCAAGGGCAACAGCACGAACAATCAGTCGATTTAAAGAAGGTTGTAGAGCGCAAGGCGGAGGACGTCCGGCTGGAAGCCAGCGATATTTTGTATGTGCCGGACAGTAATATGAAAAAAGCGCTGTACAGAGCGGCAGAACTTGCTTACGGAGTTGGAACTGGCGTGGCGTTATACAGGGTTGCGTACAGATGATGGATAATCACAAAAACGGTTCGCCGCAGAACGGCTCCGCCGGAGCCATCGAATTGATGCCGACGGCGCTTCCCAAGTGGGAGCTTTCGCCGCGCGAGCCACATCTTTACGACTATTTACTGATATTGCGGAAGCATCAATGGCTGATTCTCTCCTTCATGCTGTCGGTGGTGACCGTTGTGGCGATTGCCACCTTCCGTATGCAGCCGGTGTACGTGGCGACTGCACGGGTACAGATCGACCGCGAAAATTCGAACATCCTGCCATTTCAGGGCATGGATTCTTACGATTTAATGATCGATACCGACAATTACATCGAGACGCAATCAAAGATTTTGACGAGCGAAACGCTGGCATTGGAAACGATTCGCAATACGGGCTTATATTCTTCTTCGAACGGGCCATCCGAGGCTGTCGCCACCGGAAGCCTAGCGAATCAAAAACGGCCGCCGGAACTGGGTGGTTTTCTCGGCAGTTTGAGTGTAAAGCGCGTGCCAAATAGCCGATTGATGGATGTGAGTTTTGAGTCGACGGATCCGCAACTGGCGGCGCACGTCGTAAACGCGCACATCGAAATGTATGTACAGCGAAATTTTCAGAGCCAATACGATTCCACGACTCGCGCCACGAGGTGGCTACGGGATCAACTCGATGAGCTGAAAATCCGGGTGCAAAAATCGGAAGACGCACGCATTGCGTACGAACGACAGAACCAGATCTGGACATTGGACGATAAACAGAACATTACTACCCAGCGGTTTGCGGATGCCAACCGGGAATTAACCATGGCGCAAACGGAACGCGTAAAAAAACAAGCGGTCTTAGAGTTTGCGAAGTCAGGAAATATCGACGCCGTACCGCAAATTCAGTCAGACGCCGCGTTAGCGGAATTTCAGAGGCGACTAAACGACAGGACAACAGAGTATCGGGACGCACTGGAACAGTTCGGCCCTAATTTCCCCAGGGTAAAGCACCTACAGTCGCAAATTAAAGATATTCAAGACGATATTCAAAAAGAGAAACAAAACATCATTGATGCCCTGGACAGCGAGTATCGCCAGGCGGTGGCGCGTGAAACGATGTTGGGTAAGGAACTGGACATACAAAAGCGAGACGTGAATGAAATGGCCGGCAAGATGGTGGAGTACAACATCCTGAAGCGCGAAGCCGAAGCTAACAAAGTGCTCTATGACGGCTTGCTGACTAAGTTGAGAGAGGCAGGAGTATCAGCGGGATTACGCTCGTCGAACATTCGCATCGTAGATCCAGCAATGATTCCGTCGGCTCCGTCGCGGCCAGCGAAAACCCGGAACGTGGCGTTAGCGTTTGTCGTGGGGTTGGTCGGCGGTATTGGTTTGGCGCTGATGCGGGAATACATGGATAACACCGTGAAAACGCCTGATGACATCGAAACACTGGCCCGGCTGCCTTCCCTGGCGGTGGTGCCGCAGTTTGAAGCCACCGATGCAAATGGCGCCGACGGGCGACAAAAATTATTGCCGGGATTTTCGTCGAATGGCCGTGGGAAGCGCTTGGAATTAGTGGCGCAACACCTGCCGAAGTCGCAAATGTCAGAAGCATTTCGGGCCCTGCGCACGTCGCTGCTGCTTTCCCGGGCCGATCATCCACCGCAGGTAATACTGGTCACCAGTGCTTTGCCTCGAGAAGGCAAGACCACCGCAGCGGCAAATCTGGCGGTAACTTTGGCGCAGTTGGGAGACAAGACGATTGTCGTGGATGCTGATTTGCGCAAGCCGGGAGTGGGACGGTTGTTGAATATGACTGGCGGCAATTACGCCGGGCTTAGTTCTTACCTGGCGGGAGCCTCAAGCCTGGACCTGGTGATCGTGCCGCATCCAACGATTCCGAATTTGGCGGCAATTCCGACGGGGCCGCTGCCGCCTAATCCGGCGGACTTGTTGTCGTCGCACAAACTCGCGGAAGCCATCGCGGAGCTGCGGAAGAGATTTAAATTTATCGTGATCGATTCGCCGCCGGTGATGGCCGCTACGGACGCGGTGATTTTATCGGTGCAGACTGACGGCGTTTTGTTAGTGGTGCGAAGCGGGGAGACCCCCAAGGAAGCATTTACGAGGACTCGCGATTTGCTAGTCAGCGTAAAATGCAACATCCTGGGGGTGGTATTGAACGCCGTGGATTCGAGGTCGCCCGATTATTACTATTCTTACCGGTATTATCCGTATTCGTACGGTTATGGTCCTCAAGAAGCAGCGAACAGTGAGCACCAGCACGAAGATTCAGGACGGGTCACCGAAAGCGTGTCCCGCGATCGAGACGATGATTCCCAGTCGCTATAAGGAGGCCTTTTGCATTATTTAATCACTGGTGGCGCAGGCTTTATCGGTTCCCACCTTTCCGAACGACTGATTGACCGCGGCGACCACGTGGTGGTGTTGGACAATCTCTCGACGGGAAGCATGGAAAATATCCGTCACCTGAAGTCGTCTTCCCGCATGGAATATCACCTCGACGGCATCGAAAACCGCCAGCTGGTGGCGGAACTGGTCGATGATGCGGACATCGTGGTGCACCTGGCGGCAGCGGTGGGCGTGAAATTAATTGTGGAAAGCCCGGTGCGCACCATTGAAACAAACGTGAATGGGACCCAGATGATTCTGGAAGCAGCATGCCGCAAACGGAAACTGGTACTGACCGCGTCCACTTCCGAAGTGTATGGCAAGAATACCAACGTTCCGTTTCATGAGGACGCTGACCTGGTCCTGGGGCCGACGACAAAGGGGCGGTGGAGCTACGCGGCTTCCAAGGCGCTGGATGAATTTCTCGCGCTGTCATATTGGAAAGAAAAAAAGCTTCCCGTGATTGTGGTACGACTTTTTAACACAGTAGGCCCTCGACAGACGGGTCGCTACGGAATGGTGTTGCCAAATTTTGTGAAGTCCGCGCTGGGTAATACGCCGATCAGTATTTTTGGAAATGGGCAACAATCACGCTGCTTTTGCGATGTGCGTGACACGGTGGAAGCGCTGATGCGGCTAATGGATACCGACCGGTCTGTGGGAGAAGTGATCAACGTGGGCAACACCGAAGAGATTACGATCGAAAACCTGGCGCTCAAGGTGAAAGAGCGCATTAAGAGCACATCGTCTATCGAATACGTACCTTACGATAAGGCGTATGAACCGGGCTTCGAAGACATGATGCGGCGGGTGCCGTCGGTCGAAAAGCTTTTTGCTTTGACTGGGTTCAGACCGCAAACCCCACTGACCGAAATCATCGATCGCGTGACGCATTCGTTCCAGGCCAAGCCAGAGCGCGCGCCGGAACTTCAGATCCCCGTAAAAACAAACGCCGCACGACAGGGCAGCCAACAGCTGTCGTAGACTGTTCTCCGCGAGACCCAACCAAAATAAGCTGGCATGAAATCATCCACTACACTATCGGTTTTAGTGCCGGTCTATAACGAGGAGTATCTGGTCGCGGCGAGCCTCGAGCGACTGATGTGTCTGGCTGATTCGCCATTCCTCGAGCGCATTCAGATTATCGTGGTCAACGATGGTTCTTCGGACCGGACATGCGAAGCGATTTCGAAATTTAGGGAATTGTTGTCGGGTGCGCCGAGCGACAAGCTGAAGTGGCTGTTCATCCGGCACGAAAAAAACAAGGGAAAAGCGGCGGCCATTCATACCGCGCTGTCCGCGGCGACGGAAGAACTGTGCGTAATTCACGATGCTGACCTCGAATACCACCCGGGCGACCTAAAGAAAATGGTGGCAGTATTTCTTACGGAACAGGCGGATGCGGTATTCGGCTCGCGATTCCTGGCCAGTGAGTATCGGCGGATACTCTTTTTTCGTCATGAACTCGGGAACCGATTTCTGACACTGCTGTGCAACATGGTGTCGGACCTGAATCTCAGCGACATGGAAACCTGCTACAAGATGGTGCGCACGGGCTTGCTGAAGAGCATACCGCTTACCGGCCAAGGCTTTGAAATCGAGCCAGAGATTACCATCAAGCTTGCTAAGCGCGGCGCACGAATTTTTGAGGTGCCCATCCGCTATGCCGGGCGGACCTATCAAGAAGGAAAGAAAATAAACTGGCGCGATGGAATCAAAGCGATTAGCACGATTTTCCGGTTTGCCCTGTCGGATCAAATTTACGTTGAAGACGCATACGGAAGCCAGATTTTAGGGCGATTGAACCGCGCGCCGCGATTTACGCGCTGGATGGCCGACGTTATACGCCCATACATTGGCCACACGGTTTTGGAGATAGGGGCCGGCACAGGAAATCTTACCGCGCAATTGATTCCGAGAGCTTCGTATTGGGCAACGGATATCAATCCATTGTATCTAATGTATCTCGAGAACGTGGGACGCAATCGTCCGTATATGAAAGTGGGTTTCACGGACGCGGAAAAAGTTGCGACCTATCCGAAAGATCAGAAATTCGATACGGTGATTTGCCTGAACGTTGTGGAACACCTGGGCGATGATCGAGGCGCGCTGCTTAATATTTGGTCAGCGCTGGAGGCCGGGGGCCGAGCGATAATTCTGGTACCCTGCGGACCAGGCCTATACGGAACGCTGGACGAAGTTCTTGGACACCAGCGGCGATACACTCGGGAGAGTCTGAAAGAATTGGTCATCAGCGCCGGCTTTGAGCTCGAAAAGATGATTGAGTTCAATCGTGTCGGAGTTGTTGCCTGGTGGGTGAACGGGCGGCTGTTGCGCCGTCGAACATTCGGGCTGTGGCAAATTAAAGCTCTGAATGTCATGACTCCGGTATTCCGCGCTATCGACAAGGTGCTGCCCTTGCCGCCGCTTTCCTTGATCGCGGTGGTTAGGAAACCCGCAGACGAAGCTCTGTCCGCACTGGCGCAGCGTCCGGTCTCGGCGGCCGAGCGGGAATCCACAGCCGGTTCTCGCGAATAACATGTCCACTTCTATCCGGAATCGATCCGGGAGCGTCTCGACCGTCGCGAAGCGCGAAATACCATACATAAAAATACTCTTCGTTTGTTTCCTACTGACTTTACCGATCGTTAATCCCACGGTTCACGGCGACGGGGTGGGCTATTACGCTTACGCACGCGCCATCTTGATTCAGCGCAACTTGCGTTTTGAGGAAGACTGGCGCCATGCCAACAAGTTTTTTTCAGCCGCGCGAATTCAGGCGGACAACCAACTCAGGCCCGAACTATATACGCCGACGGGCCACGTGGATAATCATTTTACCGTGGGGCCGGCAATGCTTTGGGCCCCGTTCCTGATTTTTGCCCATCTTGCAGTGTTGCTATTCAATGCCTTGGGCGGTCATATACCCGCTGATGGATTTTCCCCTCCGTATCTGGTTGCCATGGCTCTTGGGACAGCTTTTTATGGCTTTTTGGGACTGCTGCTTTCTTTTTTGCTGGCTAGAAAATATGTGCGGGATCGCTGGGCGTTTCTCGCCACCGTGGGGATCTGGTTGGCCACTTCCCTGCCGGTATATATGTATTTCAATCCAGCCTGGTCCCACGCGCACTCGGCATTTACGGTAGCTTTGTTTCTGTGGTATTGGGAACGCACGAGGGGCTCGCGAACAATTGGGCAATGGGTGGCACTGGGCTTGATTTCCGGGTTAATGATCGACGTATATTTTCCGAACGGCGTGTTTTTACTCCTTCCTCTGATCGAAGCTTTGCTGGCACACCGCGTCTTGTGGAAGGTTGATGGCTGGGACTCGCAGAGGAGGCTGCTTTTCGCCGAGACATTATTCGTGGTTTCTACGGTTGTGGCTTTGTTGCCCACGATGATCACCCGCTTGGTCGTTTACGGGGGCGTGTTCAGACTCGGGTCTTACAGCGCCCAGGACTGGATTTGGAGCGCCCCTCACTGGTGGCAAGTACTTTTCTCCTCGGACCACGGAGCTTTTAGCTGGACACCAATTCTGGTATTGGCGCTGATCGGGCTTTTCATGGCTACGCGAAATGCGAGAATAATTGCTTTGTACCTGGGCGTGGGGGCCGCTGCTTTTTATTATGTAATTGCATGCTATCCATATTGGGACGGTATAACCTCTTTCGGAAACCGCTTCTTGATTTCACTGACGGCCGTTTTTATTTTTGGGCTGGCGCTTCTATTCGAACGCTTCGGCCGTTATTTCCATGATGGCACGCGGGCTTTTGTTGCCGCCGGCGGCTTGGTCATTTTGTTGTCGCTGTGGAATGCCGGATTCATTTTTCAGTGGGGCGAGCACCTGCTGCCGGTGCGCGGCGAGATTTCCTTTCGGGAAATGATGCACAACCAATTTTTTGTCGTGCCGAGGGAACTCGGGACACACATGCGCGCTTACCTTTTCAAGCGGAAAGAGGAGATGCGCAAGATCGAAGATCGGGACATACAACAAATGCAGAACACGGCTCCGCCATGAGAACTATGCCCACACTAGTCCTATTTGTTTCAGAAAAGTAAAGCGAACGCTCCTGCCAGATGGCGCATCTCTGGTACCCTAAATAGAGAGGGCAGAGTGTGTTTTTCGTTTTTTAGAACGTCAAATGCTGCTGCGCGACATAGTTGTAAGTCGGCAATTCTTTGACGGATAGACGAGCGAAGTTTTGAACGCAATTACTGATTTGGGTCGTTAATTGGATAAATATGGCTTCCATGACCACATCACCGCCGGTAGTTACACCGCTACCTGCCGCAGTGCATGCGCCTGCGACGGTGCGGATCGAGCCGCCCCGCGGATGGCTGGACCTGCGACTTGCCGAGGTGTGGGAATATCGCGAATTGCTGTACTTTTTTGTGTGGCGCGACATCAAGATTCGCTACAAACAGACGGTGATCGGTGTGCTGTGGGTCGTTTTGCAGCCTTTGTTGACCATGGGCGTCTTCACTCTTTTCTTTGGCCGATTGGCCAAGCTGCCTTCCGAAGGCTTGCCATACCCGGTTTTTTATTTTGCGGCGCTTGTGCCGTGGGCCTATTTCGCCACGTCGCTGGGCACTTGCACGAACGTGCTGGTTGGCAACCAGCACGTCATCACCAAAGTTTATTTCCCGCGCCTGGTATTGCCATTTGCGGCGGTGTGCACCGCGCTCTTGGATCTGGCGATCGGGTTTGTAGTGATGGTGATTATCACGCTGGCATACGGATACCGGCCGGGTCCGGCAATATTGCTGATACCGCTGTTCGTACTGCTAGCGCAGATGACGGCGCTGGCTGTGGGCCTGTGGACTTGCGCTCTCAACGCGCTGTACCGGGACATGGCCGCCATCGTGCCGTTCGTCATCCAATTTATGATGTTGGCATCGCCAGTGGCTTATTCCAGCACGCTGGTGCCGGCACGTTGGCGCGCACTTTATCATTTGAATCCCATGGCTAACGTGATTGACGGGTTTCGTTGGAGCGTTACCGGGCGTGGGCACGGTCCCGGCGCGATGATATTTGTGGCGGCGGGGGTGGTGGCCCTGGTTCTGATTGCTGGGCTGGTGTTTTTTCAGCGCGTGGAGGGCACGGTTGTTGATCGCGTGTAACGCGCTCGTTTCACCGCAGCGGAATCGTCTCGTTCCACACGTCCAAATGGAACTTCTCAATCTAACTCTAACTCTTTTCAGGGCGGCGAAGCACGACCCTGCGGTACGTCAAGCAATATCGCGCAGCAAACGATCGGGCACAGGACCGATGGATTGGTTTTCTGGGCTCGATGACGAGCATGGCGGTGGATGCACGCGTCGGCGAGAATAAGGAGGCGCCAAGAGATAGCAAGTCCTTTACCGGGACTTCCGCCGGTGTCCATGCAGGAAAACTTCACAGCTCCTCCGGGTTCTTCACTGGGTACGAAGAATTACCGCTCGGTTGAAAACCAAGATGGAAACCCACTCTAGGTCTGCCTGGGAAAGAACCGATGAAGGCGATTGAATGGAAAAACCAGACTGAGTTTAGCGTCAATGGTGTCAAGTTCTTCTGCTCGCTCGACGATTACACACGCAAGACCGACAACGACAGGATAATCATCCTCAAGGACCGCGGCTCGCTGGAGAGCTATTGCCAAGTGCTGGGAAACACGCGCGTGCGCAACCTTCTGGAGTTCGGAATCCTTGAAGGTGGCTCCGCTGTCCTGTTCACACTGCTGATGGAGCTGGAGAAGTTCGTCGGAATCGATATCAGGGACTCGGCCAGGGGCATCGAGCCTTTCCTCGCCCGGCACGAAGTGGGCAAAAAGATCAAGTTCCACTTCAGCGTTTCGCAGTCAGACGAGCACGCGGTTCTCAAACTCATCAAAAACGAGTTCGCCAAAAGTCCGATCGATTTAATCATCGATGACGCCTCACATCAGTATGCGCGTACGAAGAGAACTTTCGAGATTGCCTTTCCTCATCTCCGGGCGGGTGGCGTGTATGTGATCGAGGACTGGGGCTGGCCTCACTGGAAGGGTTACGACGGTTTCATGGGAGAGCCCGCCATGAGCATGCTCATTTTCGAACTCGTCATGCTTTGCGCTACCAGCCCGGAGGTTGTCAGTGATATCAGGATCTTCCCGTCTTTTGCATTCATCAGAAAATCCGAGGCCGCGACCGACCTTGTGGACTTTTCAATCGAGAAGTTCTACCAGAAGCGGGGGCTATCTCTGGGTTTCCAGAACCCCGAGCAGGAGATGGGAGCCCGGTTCCCCGCCCGAAGAGCCCGGCGAATCCTGGAAGCCATCCGCAACTTAATAAACACCATCTTCCGGTAAACTCGCGTCCACGACAGACCCGGCCGACGCATCCCGCCGAAAACTTCCAAGAAACTCATTGCAAGCAGCGGCCCGAGTGCCTTCCCAAAGGTTCTCCGGCCGAATTGGATGTCAGCCGGGGCGCGCAAACGAATGTGGCTTGCATCCCGGCATTCGCGCGCGAACGCCCCGATTTACAGGTAAAATAAGCAAGACATGTCTGACATCGTTATTCGGGCCGAAGGGCTCGGCAAACGCTATCGCCGCGGCTTAACGGGCCCGCCGGAAATGCTGCGCGACGCGCTCACGCGCATCGTGGGCTCGCCCTTGGCGGCCATGCGGCGGCCCACCCAGGAATATTTCTGGGCGCTGCGCGACGTGGGATTGGAAGTCCGCCACGGAGAAGTGTTGGGCCTGATCGGGCGCAACGGCGCCGGCAAGACTACTTTGCTCAAAATTTTGTCGCGTATCACTCGCCCCACCACCGGCTGGGCCGAGATTCACGGCCGCGTGCGCAGCTTGCTCGAAGTAGGCACCGGCTTTCACGGCGAACTCTCCGGGCGCGAAAATACCTACCTAAGCGGCTCGATCTTGGGTATGAGCAAATGTGAAATCGACCGCAAATTCGACGCGATCGTGGCTTTCGCGGAAATCGATAAGTTCATCGACACCGCCGTGAAGCATTATTCGAGCGGGATGTACGTGCGCCTGGCTTTTGCGGTAGCCGCGCACCTGGAACCTGAAATTTTGCTGGTGGACGAAGTGCTGGCGGTGGGGGATATCGCGTTTCAGAAGAGGTGTTTGGGGAAGATGGGAGACGTGGCGAAGCACGGCCGGACGATCATTCTGGTGAGCCACAACATGGTGGCAATCAACGCGCTTTGTTCGCGATGCATAATTCTGAATCAAGGCGGAGTCGAGTTCGACGGCCCTACCGCGGATGCGACTCAGCGTTATTATGCGGAGGCGCTGAACATCGTGGACGGCGCAGATTTAGCTTCGCGGCCACATGAAGGCACTGGCGCTGGGCGCTTTACCTTGGTCCGGGTTCAGGCGCTGGATGAGTTCGGGCGACCGCTTCCGGTCGCATATCCGGGATGTAACCTGAGCATCGATGTTGAGGTCCAATGCGAATCAAATTTCGCTCATGCGAATGTCGCGATTATTTTCTACGATTCGAACGGCTATCGCGTTGTAGACACAAACACTGCCCAGAAGGGTGAATTTGTGAGTATGAGAGCCGGTCAGGTCGCCCGAGCCAATTTCCTGCTCCGCGAGGTACTTCTGAAACCGGGAAAATACCTTGTCGGGTTGTGGCTGGGCCGAGACGGTATCGAGAGCATTGACCATATTGAGCACGCCACCACGGTGGACTTTGCGGAAGGCGAGGAGACAAATCGTCATCCGGTTCTCTTCCCAGGGATATATTTGTGCCGGTTCGAGCATAATGTCTCCATCCTGCAACAGAATGCGGACTCAAGTCCGCGTCGCGAGAAAGCCGAGGCGAGGTAATTGTCATATTGGAAATCGTTGGTTCGTCTCCTGGATCGTCCGGGCGGGAGGCGCCTTCTCGGCTCAGTCGCCACACGAATCATGCTAAAGGGCGACCTTAATAACGAAATCAAGTATATGAAGGGAATTTGGACGCGCCGAATGGGTTCGTTCTATCTGCCGGATGGCCCCAAGTTCGAATATAAATATGAAGACCCCAGTCTCTGGACCGATCAGCTGAGCGGGTATGTTGACGACACGAAGGAGTTTTGGCTTCGGCACTATCAGCCGAAAGAAGGAGATGTCATCGTAGATATTGGAGCCGGGCGCGGGGAAAACACGTTCACTTTTTCAAAAGCTGTCGGGAGAACTGGAAGAGTGATCGCGATTGAAGCGCATCCGCTCTCCTACGCAATTCTCAAAAACTTCTGCCGGCTGAATCATTTGACAAACGTGACCGCATTGCAGGTGGCGCTTATGGACAAGCCCGGCAAAGTCCGGGTCGTCGAGTTCGAGTCATCGTGGATGGGGAACGTAGTCCAATACGGAAACGGCTCTTCACCTGAGGTGCGGGCCACGACGCTCGATGATCTCTCGAAGGGGCTGAGCCTGGAACGCATTGATTTTCTCAAAATGAACATTGAGGGCGCTGAGCGCTACGCTCTTCGTGGGGCGCAAGCCGTGATGCCGCGCATCAGGCAGATTTGCGTGGCGTGTCATGATTTTCGCGCCGACATGGGTCATGGCGAGCAATTTCGCACGCGCGCCTTCGTAGGAGGACTCCTGCGTGAGAACGGATTCACGCTCACCTCGCGGCCGGACGATCCTCGCGATTACGTGCGTGACCACATCTTTGGGTTGCTCCCCGGCTCCTCTACGGTCCCTGTGAATGATTCAATCTCCGGGAATGCTAGTTCTGCTGCTCATTCTGGAGGCTTGAGGAGAACTTCATACTAATGCCGAGCGTTGGGTCGCAGGCTATTGCCGATAAATCGTGTCGAGGACGCGCTCTCGATCAACATTTGCGGGTTGGAGAGCGACATCAATGACAGCGGCATTGTTTCGAAAGCATTGTGAGTCTGCCGGTCTCAGGTGCATAAACCAGGAGCTATTTAGCTGGAACAAAGGAAAGTGCTTGATCGACCCAATCTCCGTGATTGCTAGAGATGATTTTAGTGCGGACAACAAGGCAGTCTGCTTGGAGAACTCTGAATTAATCAAGAACGCCCGGACTACTTCTCGACTGTCGCAGCTTTATTGTGGGGCGAGGTTAAGGGGCGCGCGAGCCGAAGGTGACACGAATCTTGCGGATCACACAACCTGAGCAGGTATGACTTTTGTGGCGGTGCTTAGCGCACCGACGATCCGCAGGGCTACGTGCGCGATCCACGTGTGTGGGCTGAGGTCTTCCTAGATCGTTTTGTCGCGCCGTGAGGACGGTGGTCGGGTGCGGGCAAACTGAGGCGGCACTCCGACCCGTCGCGGCCCAGCTAGTCATGAATATCATCAAGCGTACTATCACAGGTGGCTGAGGATTCCATGTCGACACGTGGGGTTTCGTTTATCGTTCCTTTTGGCGAACGGAGCGGCGCAACAACTGCGCTGCTGTACTTTCTGCGCTGGTTTAAAGCCAATGGCAAGCGTCCGTTCTCGATCTTAGTGGCTCACGATGGCGAAATCATCAACGAATACGGGAAGCTAGCGGATACATGGGCGGCAGATCGCAGCCACTGGTGTCCGGGCGGATTGAGAGCGCAAAGCTTGGGAGCGCTGGGGCTTGGGCGATGGGCACAGCGCGCCGAGCGAGCGGACTTAAGAAGATTCGCGGGGCGCTGCTCGCCGGGCCTGATTTACGTCAACTCGGTGACTATCGAGGGCGCGCGCCTCGTAGAACAGCTGGATTTAAGTATTCCGGTGCTCATGCACGTTCACTCGCTGGAGTTTTTCTTGCACAGGGAAGCCGGCTCAGCGCTACCAAGGGTGCTTTCCCAGGCAAAACAGTTCATCGCTTGTTCAGATGCGGTAAGAGAGAATCTAATACGTCGTCATGGGGTAATGCCGGATCGGATTGAGACGATCCACGAGGCGATTCCGGTTACGGAGGTTCGCTCGAAAAGAACCCGTGCGGAGATCCTTCAGGAGTTACAGTTGCCCGAGGGTGCGCTGCTCGTAACTGCTTGCGGCCACCTCTATTGGGGAAAGGGTGCGGATTTATTTGTGCAGTTAGCGCGAGACGTTTGCCGGCAATGCCCCAACGTTTACTTCGCCTGGATAGGTCCGACACACCCACACGAGGTGGCGCGGTTCAGACACGACCTTCGTTTGCTTGGGCTCGAACAGAGGGTGCGGCTGACAGGGGCAGTCCGTCCGACCGCCGACTATTTAGCAGCAACAGACGTATTCGTTCTGACATCCCGGGAGGACGCTTTCCCGCTTGTGTGTCTGGAAGCCGCTGCGCTCGGGAAGCCGATTGTCTGCTTCGGGGAAGCTGGTGGCATGCCGGAGTTCGTGGAACACGATTGCGGCTTCATCGTGCCTTATCTGGATGTCGCGGCCATGTCCGACGGCGTGATTTGCTTGCTGGATTCTCTGGAGTGCCGCCTTAAAATGGGAGAAGCTGCGCTCCGCAAGGTCATGCAGCGTCACGACATCAGCGTCGCTGCACCGCGCATCATGGACATCATAGAGCGCACTGCTGCAGACAAGGAATCTCCCAGCCGACTTGCGAAGTAGCGAATGCGAAAATATCTATTCATCATGGCGCAGGAGGGTATCCGCGACGGGAAAACGAACCAATGTGGAGCTCGGCAGCGGCGGGATCGCTTCAATGCTGGGGTTGTGTCAACAGAGAGTTGAATCGCCTGGGCTTGGAGACCATGGACGACACCGAGCATGCGGCCGCCCTTACCTTCGCCGAAGGCGAGGACAGCAGAGCACACCCCATGGTATACCCCGGCACATATCTTTGCCGCTTCGAACGGAACACCTCCATTGTTCAGCCCTCGCTGAATGCGAGCCCGCGTTCGTAGGCGCAACTGGAGGGTTTTAGAAAATGTCAAACAAAAAGGCGCTGATTCGGTTGCTGGACCGTCCGGGCGGAAGATCCCTCTTGGGAAAAATCGCTACTCGTGTTTTACGATGGGAAACGAATCAAGATTTTGAGATCGCCTATTTGAACGGGTTGTGGACTCGCCGGGTTGGACATGACTATTTTCCCGACAGCGTGCGCTTCGATTACATCTACGCGGATTTCGATACCTGGAAGCGTCAAACCGAGGCGTACGTTTCGCAAACAGCAGATTTTTGGTTTTCATACTACCGGCCGCAGTTGGGAGACGTCATTATCGACGTAGGGGCGGGCCATGGCGAAGATACGCTGACGTTCTCGCGCGCCGTCGGCGAAACCGGGCGCGTGATCGCAATCGAAGCGCACCCGCTCTCTTTTGCGATTCTGAAAAACTTCTGCCAGCTAAATGGATTGAACAACGTAACTACACTTCACCTCGCTCTGATGGATAAGCCAGGCACCGTCCGGATTGTCGAGTCTCAATTCTGGAAGGAGAATGCAGTCGACTACGCGGACGGACCCTCGGAGATTCAAGTACGCGCGGGCACGCTGGACGACGTCTGGAAGGAACAACAGCTCAGCGAGATCGCCTTCCTGAAAATAAACATAGAAGGCGCGGAACGTTTTGCGCTCCTCGGAATGTTATCCGTTCTTCCAAGCGTGCGAAATATTTGCGTGGCTTGTCACGACTTCCGCTGGGAATCCGGGCATGGTGACCAGTTTCGCACACGCGCCTTTGTCGAGCAGTTGCTTGCTGAACGGGGTTTCGCGGTCACCTCTCGCCAAGACGATCCGCGAGACTATGTTCGCGACCATGTCTATGGAATAAGGCCTCGTGGGGGCATATCGGAATAAAATATGCGGAGATATTTGTTCGTTATGGCGCAAGAGGGATACCCTTGGGGAGGTAGCGAGCCGTTGTGGAGCTCCGCGGCAGAGCACCTTGCCCGGCGCGGCGATGTCGTTCGTGTAAGTGCTAAGGATTGGGGCGAGCCGGTTCCGCAAATCGAATATTTGCGGGCAGCGGGGTGTGAAATTTTCTACCGCCACGACCGGTATCGGCTGCCCTCCTTTATCTCCCGGCAGGTTCAGAGGATTTTCCCCCCGCCCAAATACCTTGACGCGCACGTGCGCACGGTGGGAGCGGGGGCCGACCTTGTGGTTGTCTCGCAGGGCTGCAACTTTGACGGGCTCGAATGGATGGAGGCCGTTCGGTCCGCCGGGTTTAGGTATGCGGTTATATCTCAGGGCGCGGCCGAGCAATGGTGGCCGGTTGACGATACCGCAGAGAGGCTGAGAGCGAGCCATGAGAGTGCGAGTGCGACGTATTTTGTTTCGCAAGCCAACCTGGACATGAGCCGGCGGCAGTTTGGGAGTCCGTTGAACAATGCGAAGGTGGTGCGAAACCCGTTCAATGTGCGCTACGACACGCAACCCCCATGGCCGTCCGAGTTTTCCAATGGGCTCTCTTTGGCTTGCATCGCCCGCCTGGACGTCAGCCATAAGGGGCAGGACTTATTACTGCAGGTCTTGAGCCTTCCCCGCTGGCGAGAGCGGAAGATTCGCGTGTCGCTGGTTGGGAAGGGCCCACACGAACGCGGACTTCGGCGCATCGCAGAACAGCAGAAATTAACAAACGTCGAATTTGAGGGCTTTTCAAACAATATTGAGGAAGTTTGGAGCCGCCATAACGCGTTTGTGCTTGCGTCCCGGTATGAAGGCATGCCGCTAGCCTTAGTGGAAGCGATGCTTTGCGGCCGTCCGGGTATTGTTACGGATGTGGCTGGGCACCGGGAATTGGTGCGGGATGGAGTCAACGGTTTTCTTGCAAAAGCGCCAACCATCGAACTACTGGACGAAGCGATGAACCGCGCGTGGGAGAGCCGGGCCCGGCTGAAGGGAATGGGCTGTACTGCGGCAAAAGATGCCCGGCAATTCGTTTCCCGGGATCCAGGCGGAGATTTTGCCCGGGAATTGGCGGGGGTTGTGGGCGACAGCTGGGAGACGGTGCGATAGATGAGCAAGTCCTGCAGGGTGTCCGTCATAATGCCGTGTTTCAATCATGGTGAATTTCTGCCAGAGGCCGTCGAGAGCGTAAGGCACACGAAGCGTGATGATATTGAGCTAATCGTCGTTGACGACGGCTCCACTGATGAGCGAACGCGCAAGGAAATGGATGCGCTTTCTGCTCATGGAATAAACGTCATCCGGCAAGAGAACAAAGGGCTGGGCGCGGCCCGGAACGCTGGCGTTCTTGCTTCTCAGGGAGAATATCTTTTCCCACTGGATGCTGACGACCGCTTGCGATCTGGCTGGATAGAGCGTGGAATTGAAATATTGGACGCGAACCCGCAAGTTGGCGTCGTTTACGGAGATGCGCAATGCTTCGGGACGCGCACCGATCGCTGGCATGTCGGTCCGTTTGACCCCGAGAGATTGTTGTTTTCGAACTTTATCCATGCTTCGGCCCTCTATCGTCGTTCTGTGTGGGAACGGAACGCCGGATATGACGGCACAATGCCGGTCCAGGGATTAGAAGACTGGGATTTCTGGGTCGGAGCATTGGAACGCGGCTGGCGGTTTCATTATCTTCCTGAAGTCTTCTTCGAGTACAGGCGGGCCGAACAATCGATGCTCACTCGCGCGATTCCCTTGTACGATCAGGTGCTGGAATTTGTTGCGAGGAAACACGGCTTACTGTACCGGCAGGCGTGGCTGTCCGCCGTGAGTGAGCGGAAATCCGTGAAGTGGACTCTTAACAACCTATGTAAACTGCTCAGGTGTCGCGTGAAGGCGCGCTTCAACAAACATGCTGCAGTTTCTGCGGATCTGATGCAGCCACGTGCTCCGAAACTATGATTCGAGTCACTGCATTCCATCTTCCGCACTCCCCTGGGCTCGAATGAGCGGATTTCGTGAACTGCGGAGTCGCTACCTTTCGTTGACTGAGCGGGTCATTCGTCCCGTGAAACGCCGCGTGTTTCGAGCGTTTCAATCGATACGTGAGAGATCGAATAGAGGGTACTGCGTGATCTGCGACTGCGAAGTGTGGTTCAGGGAGACTGGTCCGTGGCTTAGAGACCAGTACCTTTGCTCGCGATGTGGGTCCATACCGCGGCAGCGAGCTCTCATAAAGGTTCTCAACGATCATTTTTCTGGATGGAGGGAGTTGCGGATTCATGAGTCGTCGCCCGGCGGGCCGTCCTCGGACAAGATTAGGCAGCAATGCAGAGGGTACGTCGCGAGTCAGTTCTTTCCCAATATACCGAGGGGACAATTCAACGGCAGCCAGCGGAGCGAGGATATTGAGGCTCTCACGTTCGGGGATGAGTCCTTCGATATGGTCATCACACAGGACGTGTTTGAACACGTTCTACGGCCAGCGAAGGCGTTCGCGGAAATTGCTCGTACGTTGAAGCCTGGGGGCGCGCACGTCTACACAGTGCCTTACTATCGAGGGAAGAAAACGGTGGTTCGCGCCAAGTCTAACGGAAACGGAGGGGTCACGCATCTGATGACACCGGATTATCACGTTAACCCAATCGACGAGGCTGGTTCGCTGGTAATTACGGAATGGGGCGATGAGCTATGCGATTTTGTTTTTCGATCTTGCGGGATGACGACCACAATCCTCAACTTCCAGGATTCGACGCTAGGATTAAGAGGTGAGTTTCTCGACGTGCTCATCAGCCGCAAGGTGTCGGCGGTCGATCTAATGCCTGAGCTTGGCGTAGAGCGGGCCAGCTTCAATCGGGGGGCATGATCGTGCGAGCTATTGCCTTCCATTTGCCGCAATTCCATCCAATCCCCGAGAACGACGAGTGGTGGGGAAAAGGTTTCACAGAATGGACCAACGTCGTAAAAGCCAGGCCTCGATTTCAAGGCCATTACCAGCCCCACCTGCCGGCGGACCTCGGGTTTTACGATTTGAGACTTCCGGAAGCGCGGGCGGCTCAAGCTGAGTTGGCGGCAAGCTACGGGATTCATGGCTTTTGCTACTACCACTATTGGTTCCAGGGACGTCAGGTCCTCGAATATCCCGTGAATGAGATTTTGAAAAGTCGCCAGCCGAACTTTCCGTTCTGCCTCTGCTGGGCCAACGAACCATGGTCGCGACGATGGGACGGGTCTAACAATGAGGTCCTCCTCGAACAGCGGTACAGTGCATCGGATGATCTTGCGCACATTCGCGCTCTAATCCCATTCTTTCTCGACCCTCGCTACATTCGCATCGGGGACCGCCCGTTTTTCGCTGTTTATCGAGCATCCGAGTTACCCGATCCGCAAAGAACATGCGAGCTTTGGAGACGCGAAGTGGAGGGCGCCGGGCTTAAAGGCCTATTCCTCGTGCGAGTCGAAAGCCATAACGAAACCGGGGATCCCAGCAACATCGGTTTCGACCGTGCTCTGGAATTTGAGCCGCGCTGGGCAAAGTTGGGGCATTTCCAAATTTTCCGTCGGAAGTGGTGGCATCGCCACAAGCTGGGAACCGGTGAACCGGTGTTCCGCGATAACGTCATGTATGAGTACGAAGATCTCGTCAGACGTGCCTTGGCTGCCCCACTTCCCGGCTATCCTCGCATACCTTGCGTTTGCCCCGGCTGGGACAATAGCCCGAGGCGAGAGACCGGTGCAGTCATCTTTCGCAACTCAACTCCAGATTCCTACGAGCGGTGGCTGCGGGAGGTCGTGAACCGGAACGAAGCTCGTATTTCTCCCGAGTCGCTGGTTTTCATCAACGCCTGGAATGAATGGGCTGAAGGGAATCACCTGGAGCCCTGTCAAAAATGGGGCCGCGCATACCTTGAGGCAACACGGAGAGCGCTGCGGGTCAATGTGAGTCAGGACGCCGTATCCGCTGCTACCCGAGTTTAGACCCGGGAGGACACTTTTCAGCCAAGCAAGACCAGTTCGAGTCACGGTCCTGATCGATACCTACAACTGCGGCCACTTCATCGAGGAAGCCATCGACAGCGTTCTGGCACAGGATTTCCCGCCGGAGCAAATGGAAATTATTGTGGTCGACGACGGTTCGGTTGACGACACTACCGACCGCGTCCGCAAGTATGGCGATCGGATTCAGTATTTTTATAAACCTAATGGCGGCCAGGCTTCCGCACTCAACTTTGGCATAGCGCGGGCCGAAGGCGAGATCGTTGCGTTCCTTGACGGGGATGATTACTGGCTACCAGGTAAGCTACAAAGTATAGCGTCCGAATTTGAAAAGAATCCTGAAACCGGCATGGTCTACCACAACTTCTTCTACAAGCGAGAACCGACTCAAGATCTGAAACCCGCTGATGGCCTTGCGGGCTTCTCCGGATTTTTACCGGACAACCGGAATGGTCTGTTGAACTACGACCTTTATCCGACAGCAACGCTGGCGTTTCGTCGTAGTGTCTTGCAAAGGCTCTTGCCAATATCGGAGTCCCTTGTGGTTCAAGCCGATGCCCACCTTTCCGCTTGCGTGGTTTTCATGGCTCCGATTGCGTATGTCGACAAACACCTAACCGTTTATCGAGTTCATGTCGGCAACATTTGGAATTGGGGCGGAAATACCCCGTCGGACGTCAGCGTCCTCGAGGGAGACCCAGCGGCAAGGGCTCGGATGATGCGGCGAGTCATAACAACGCGGGAGATTGGCGTAGGTGTCGGGCACTGGCTCGAAAAAAACGGTTTTGACGTTAACCGACCTGATGTCCGGGCATTCTTAATGCAATGGACGTTATCGAGCAACGCCGCCGAGTTCGCCTTAGCTCCCCCCGGACGCCTACGATTTTTCCGCCACCTACTCGATCAGTCCCGATATGCCGGAGCACGCATGACTTGGCGTCATAAGGTTGTACACTACGCTAACGCTTTCGGCTCGCTTTTCTTGGGTTATCGAAACTTCTATCTCTTGGACGCGGGCCGACTGGCGATTAAGCGATCGCTTCGGTCCATGCTCGGCCGCTCCTGAGATCATACTGTTATGCGGGCATGAACACATCTTTGAAGGCGCGTCCGGCACCACTTGCAGAACGGCTGGGCCAGCACCTGCGGCGCATCGAGGCCGACGTGACCAGAAGCGAAGGACAAAGCTCGCTGATGATGGGCGGCGAGGCACGCAGCGATTGCTGAAGTAAACGCCTAAAACTGTTTGGCCGATACAAACGGCGTCGGCAGACCTACCCACAATCCTCAAGCTTGCAAAAGCCTGGAAACGGCTTAAGAAGCTAGCCATTTCAATTACTTCCCGAATTACTGTGCAGTCGATGATGACTGCCAGCGCATAGTGTCATCAAGTTGTCTAGTACATCCGACCCCAATTGGCCACGCGATACGAGATGATGTACATGCAAATTCTTTGGCGAACCGCAACATTGACACTTTCAGCCGTTATGATCGAGGACGCATCAATGTTGAAGCTTGCGCGAAGAAATCCTGATAAAGCCACTCTTTTGCTCAAAACACTCGCGATGTTAACCTCCGAGCCCCCGCGGACCACTAGCGCGCCACATACTTTGTCGTCAGAAATCCGACCACACTCAAAACCGCCAGAAACAGCACGATTACCGCAACCATTACCACAGTAGGAAGTCGTTTCACGTTGCATAAAACACATAGATATTCATCCACAGTCAAATTGCACCGAGCGATAATGCTGACTTTACTTGAAAATGCTGAACCGGAATTTGCCTTACAACATACCCATATTGTCAGATTTCCTGAAGGTACGGGACGGCCAACAGGGGACTTGTGGGAGCGGTCGCGGCGGAGACCGAACCGAATTGCTATTTCGTTTTCACCATGACAACTTAACCTTATCGCCGTCAGTTAGGAAAGTTACTGCCCACCATGTTCGGACGCCGACGTGATAGGAGCAGGTGACGCGGCGATGTGCGCTGTAGCCGCGGGATGCATCCGCAAGATCGCGGTCTTTCCGGGTAAATCGATCGCTGGCTGCTGGCCGCAGGAGCCAGGAGCTGGAATCTAAACTTGGACAGTCAATGTAGGGCTTGACGAAGCTCGCCGCCAAATCTGACGCCGATGCCAAATCGTAAAATAATCCGAACCGCGCTACATCGCCGAGCGGAGCATTCGTGGAGAAAATATTATCTCGGAATTCTATCAGCCACAGAAGATAATAACTTCCAGGCGGGCAGTTACACAAACGAGGAGATTAGTACGACGACTCTCGACAAAGTTAGGAAAACGCGCCTTCATAATGGATTTTTCGTCCAAATCCAAATTGAGGTGGACGAGCGGATTGTTTGAACAAACTTTTCAGAAGAAAATCGCAGAACTGCCGTTGACTGTTTTCCCGAAACCTAAATATTTTTCCTGTCCGGAGATCTGATGTTAACGGCACGAAGCCTTCTACGACTCGTTACACCACCATATCTATTCCAGCCGTTACAAGTGGTACAGAGGTTGAGGCTTGAATATCTATGGCGCTCCAGAAGAGAAGCTCTCATTGCGCTGCCTTGGGGCCTGCCGATCAAAATCGACCCGCAAGAGGCGGTGGGACATAACATAGCCAGCCAAGGGTTATATGAACTTGGGGTGACGGAAACGCTCTGGCGGCTGACTGAATCGGGTGATTGGGCGATCGATGCAGGTGCGAACATCGGATATATGGCTAGTATTTTGGGTGTCCGCGTAGGTCCTAACGGAAGAGTGATTTGTTTCGAGCCTAATGCAGAGGTTTTTCGATCATTGCGAGAGAACGTCGGGAATTGGAGAAAAGACGGCCGATGCGGTACGTTTGACCTTCACCAAGTCGCTCTGGGAAAGGAATCAGGGAAGGCGTTACTTCATATGAATGACTGGTTCCTCAGCAATCGAGGAACCTCGTGGATTTCGGACCAGGCGGAGTCCGGTAAATACCTTCGACATATTGAGGTGCCACTGCGCAATTTAGATGAAATGTTAGACGATACTGCGACCATTGGCGTGATGAAGTTGGACGTTCAGGGACAAGAGTTGCATGTGCTTCAGGGCACGGCCGGCTTCCTAAAACGGCATGCGGTGCGTGATATCGTCTTCGAAGAAGAGACTCCCTACCCTGCGCCCACGCATGAATACCTGAAGTCTTTTGGGTATGCCGTTTTTGGAATCGCTGAAACTTTTAGCGGCGTCCGGTTGGTGCCCAACGGTCAGTCTCCGTTTGACTCGGAGTTCGGACCGATCCCGAATTATTTGGCGACAGCGGACCCAAAACGCGCGATCGAAAGAATTAAACCAGCGATGTGGCGGTCGTTTGGGCCTGGTAGGTTGTTTACACGGTAAAGGACAGATGGTCAGCAGAGTCGACATGAAGTTTTTTGACCGTGACACATATTGGCAGCTCTAAACCTGATATTTATCTTATTTTGATTTCTGAGGTAGAAGCTTGAATTTCCGATCCACCATGGCAGCGCCAGACTCCTCGCGCAAACTCCTTGTTGCATTTGTTTTCGCTCTGATATTTGCTGGTGCGGCTTATGAATTTTCCGAGTTAGTGCTCGCCGGAGACTTGATGGGATTTGCTTACGTCGCGCTCCTGGCCGTCGGCAGTGTTTTTATTATTTCCATCCTCAATAACTGGCGAAACGGAGTTTATTTCTTTTTTACCTGGCTGCTCTTCGAGGACCTGGCCCGCAAATATCTCAGCAACAACATGGCCGTGTATTTTGCAAAGGATATTCTGGTTGCCACGGTGTATGTGTCTTTCATTATCGCCGTGCGCCGAAAAAAAACTGTAAAAATTGTGCGCCCGCCTTTTTTTGTGGCGGTGATGTTGCTGGTGTGGTTTGGAATCATGCAGATGTTTAACCCCGCGTCTACCACCATTGTGTACGGCCTCCTGGGGGTAAAGCTCTTTTTTTGGTATATCCCGTTATATTTTGTCGGGTACGCGCTCTTTAATTCCGAAGCGGATCTTCGCCGATTTTTCCGCGTAAATGCCTGGATCGCGCTGGTCATCACTGGCTTGGGCGTGGCCCAATCGATTATTGGTCCCTCGTTCCTGAATCCCGCCAGGCCTGCGGACGAGATCCGGGAATTAAGCACCTTATATCGCGTTTCACCGATCACCGGATTAGTTTCCTATCGTGCACCTTCGGTGTTTGTCAGCGCTGGACGCTATACCAATTATCTGCTGATTGCGTGGGTTCTGATGCTTGCTTTCACCGGCTATCTTTTGCTGCGACACAAGCGCGGACGCAATCTTGCTTTTATTTCCCTGGCGGTCATCTACGCCGCGATTATATTGTCAGCTTCCCGTGGAGTCTTTTTGTGGACCGCCGGCGCGGCGCTCATCATCGTGGTCGCCTTCATCTGGGGAGCCCCATGGCGCCAGCGCGAGGTCTTACGGGTGTTCCGCACCGTGCAACGCGCCGCGCTTGCCGTCGCGCTCGCCATGGTTGCATTGTTCTTTGTTTTTCCGGATGCGCTGCTCGCTCGCCTCGCAATTTACTCCGAGACCTTGACGCCCGGCGCTGCCAACAGCGAATTACAAACCCGCACCTGGGACTACCCACTTCGTAATTTTATGGGCGCCTTCGACTATGATCGTTGGCCTTACGGCTACGGTATCGGGACTAGCTCCCTCGGAGTTCAATACGTAGCTAAATTTTTTCATGCCGCGCCAATGGGCATTGGCGTCGAAAGCGGCTTCGGTGCGCTCGTCTTAGAAATGGGAATTGGCGGCCTCATTCTTTGGTTTATCATGAGTATCGCAATCCTTGTTTCCGCCTGGAAAGTCGTCAGAAAATTGAAAGGTTCGCCCTGGTTCCCCATTGCCTTCTCGATTTTTTTCTACGCAACTGTATTACTAATGCCCACGACCTTCGCTTCCATGCAGGCCTACGAAGATTTTGTGATTAACGCCTATTTCTGGACGATGCTGGGGATTTTATTCCGCTTACCAAGTCTCGCTCTTTCCTCGCAATTTGCTAACCCATCCGCCCCCGCAGGGAATTCTCGTCTCCGGCCACGCTAGTGCTGCATCGCTGTAATTTCCCTCTTCAACGATCGGACTGTTGATTGGTGACGCGGATGCCGTGTGCGCCGTGAAAAGGCGGTGGTCCACAGCGGGAATAACCCGCCCGGGAACTGGTTCGCTCCACCCGGTAGCAATCAGAGCAGTAGTGGAGGCAACGAGACTGCTGAAGCCTCTGGTGCAGAG
>Ga0185299_10001882_pt1 | contig 35947 bp, 30 predicted proteins | sample PaiPotPPA55metaG_FD_128002 | JGI IMG/M metagenome (GOLD analysis project Ga0185299, IMG submission 128002) | Iron sulfur acid spring bacterial and archeal communities from Banff, Canada, to study Microbial Dark Matter (Phase II) - Paint Pots PPA... ...
CCCTCGATGACGCTCGGCGCGAACCTTTTGCTCCGGCCGCCATCGGCCGGCGTCGAGGAGTCCGGCAAGCGCAAAACCTCGAGCGCGCGCGCGCGATTGGGCAGGCGCCGGATGAAACCGCGTTCCTCGAGCGCGATGATCAGCCGGTGAATCCCCGACTTGGAGCGCAAAGACAAGGCGTCCTTCATTTCGTCGAAGGAGGGCGGAACTCCGGCCTCCTTCAGGCGCTCGTGAATGAAGCGCAACAGCTCGCTTTGCTTTCTTGTCAACATTGGCCGGGTCCTCTTTAATGCCGTCCCCGCGCGTGCGTGGCGCCCGCGCCGCGAACCGGCGCTGCTCGATATTGCACAAACGGTGAACGAACGATATACGTTCGCACTGCGTTCCGCAAGTGCCTAGGCGATATTATACTTGACGTAGCATTAGAATTGTAGTAGGTTGATTCCCATAAGAAATCAGCTATGTCATCCGTCATTTCCGACAAGCATTTTCACGACGAACGTGCCGCTTATGCCTATGTCGAGGCTAGGCTGTGGCCGGACGGTCCCGTTTGCCCCCATTGCGGCAATGCCGATCAAGCGCGCATTATCAAAATGGGCGGCAGGAGCACTCGAATTGGCGTTCACAATTGCCGGGAATGCCGCAAGCCATTTACCGTCAAGGTCGAGACCGTTTTTGAGGCAAGCCACGTCCCGCTGCGCCTTTGGCTGCAGGCGATCCACCTTCTTTGCTCCTCGAAAAAAGGCATCAGTTCAAATCAGCTTCGCCGTGCTCTTGGCGTCACTTTGAAAACTGCGTGGTTCATGTCGCATCGTATTCGCGAAGCCATGCGCGGCGGCAACCTCTTCCCTTTGGGCGGCTCAGGCGAAATTGTCGAGATTGACGAAACTGTGATCGGGAAAACCGAAGGCGCGCCCAACAAAATCGTCGGTGGCCGTAGCGGCTACCGCAACGTGGCATTCGCCTTGTCGAGCGCGGTCGCTCTGTCCGTACCTTCCATGTTGACGGTGTAACCATGGCGACTTTGATCCCAATCATCCGCGCCAATATTGATCCCAAAAGCACCGTGATGACTGATGAACATGCCAGCTATCAGCATCTAGGCCAGGACTTTAGCCGCCATGCTTCCGTTAACCACTCTCAGGATGAATACGTGCATTATACCAATGCGGTCATGTTCCCTAGCGGCAAGCCTTACGTTATCCATACTAACACAGTTGAGGGCTACTTCAGCATCTTCAAGCGCGGGATGAAGGGCGTTTATCAGCATTGCGGTGAGCGCCATTTGCACCGGTATCTTGCAGAGTTCGATTTCCGCTATTCAAACAGGGTTAAACTTGGTGTTGACGACGTGGCCCGCGCGGACCGCGCCCTTATCGGAACCAAAGGAAAAAGGCTCACCTATCGAACGACACATGTCTGAGAGGCCTTATGGCAAAAGCCGCAAGGACAAAGGCAAAAAGAAAACCTAAGCCCAAATTCACGGACAAAGCGCAATCCGAGCGGTTCATTGAAACCGCTTGTGCGATGGGGGCTGAGAGAACAGATAACTTTGATGAAGTGCTAAAGAAAGTGGTGCGCTATAAGCAAAAACAGCCATCTTAGAACTAGCGCAGATTCTCATGATCGCCGTGGAGGGGGCTGGCCGCAGTTTTCGCGCCTGCGCTCGCGGAACATCGCACTGGGGAAATTCGCCAACGAACTCGGCCTCACCGACCATTCATCTGCCGATGCAGGAATTGGCACGAAAGCGAATACAGCAAAGGAGGAATTACCGAATCTGTCGAAATCGATTCATTTGAGCAATCATTCGAGCCATAGGACATCCTTAGGTTATCCCGGAACCCGATCCCCGTAAACGCCGTTCCCGATACTCACGGGCGCCAGCAGAGCGCTGTCCGGCGCGATGAAGGCGTTTCGGGCAACCTCCGTGCCGAATTTGGCGAGCCCTCACCGTTACACGGGATCGTCCCCGCGCCTGCGAGATCGAAAAATCGCGCTGACCAAGACCTCAATTTTGGGAATTCAGACATGAGATCCTCGATATCAATCGCGTTAGTGACGTTCTTTCTTGCGGGTTCGGCCGGTGCGGCAGAAGCCGCTTCAACGGCGGTCCTGACGCACCATTACAATAATTTTCGAACCGGCTGGAACCAGACCGAGACGACGCTGACCCCGCAAAATGTCGCGAGCCCACAATTCGGCATGGTTGCCGCGACGCTTCTCGATGCGCAGGTCGATGCGCAACCTCTCGTCCTGCCGAATCAAACAATTACGGGTGGCCCCAATCCTGGCACATATGAGGTCGTCTATGTCGCCACGGCAGCCAACACAGTCTATGCGATGAATGCGGCGAATGGCCAAGTGCTTACCAGCCGGAACCTTGGACCAGCGGTCCCATGGCCGCTTGGTTGTGCCAATAACTCAGCAACCGTGGGAATTACGAGCACCCCTGTCGTCGACCCAATCAACGGAACATTGGACCTCATCGCGCATACATTGGTAGGCGGCGTTCCAACCTATACACTTCATGCCCTCAGCCTCGCCGATTTGACGGATAAAATTCGGCCGGTAACGGTTGCTGCATCGCATCAATTGAGCGACGGAACTCCGATCAATTTCAACGCCCAATACGAACGGCAACGGTCAGCCCTGCTCAACGCGAACGGCAAGATTTACGCCGCATTCGGCAGTTTCTGCGATTATTCTAGCATCACCCGAGGTTGGCTTTTGGGATGGAACGCCAATGACCTGAGGCCGCTTGCGGCGAACCGGCTTAACGACACGTTGACGACTGCGCCCTACGGTCTTTTCCTGTCAGGAATCTGGATGTCGGGCGGCGGCCCGGCGGCAGACAACTTTGGAAACATATACTTCGCAACGGGAAACTCGGATCCTTCCGGGACGACCTATAATTCCGTAACGAACATCTCGAATACCTTGGCGAAGGTTTCGCCGGATCTGACGCAGCTTCTCAGTAAGTTCACGCCTTCGAACGTGGCGACGCTGGATCAATCAGATGGTGACCTTGGATCCGGAGGCGTGCTTCTGGTGCCAGACCAGAGCGGGCCGGTTCCTAGGCTCGCCGTGGCCGGTGGCAAGGATGGAAATTTGGGTCTGTTCAATCGCGACTTTCTGGGCAGCCCGGTTGGGGATCCGAATTACGTCCTCGATGTGAAACAAATCGGATCATGCTGGTGCGCGCCATCGTATTTCACCGGCCCGGATGGGATTGGGCGCGTCGTGAGTAGCGGCAGTTTCGGCGTAGGTGATAATCCCTACGACGCCGCCGCCATCGCCGTCTGGAAGCTTCAAACGTCGCCCGCGCCACAATTCGTCCTAGAGGGTGCGGCGACGCTCATTGCTAGCGGTCTAGACGGGGGAACCTTCACGGTGGTTTCGTCCAACGGCACCCGAGCGGGGACCGGCATAATTTGGACTGTCGCACATCCGTCCCCTTCCGTTGCTAACAATGCTGTCATGCTCTACGCTTTCACGGCCACGGCAAATAGTGGAAAGTTTGCATCCCTTTTTGGCGCGGTCGCGGGTTATTGGCCATACACCGGTGGCAACCCGAATATCGTTCCGGTTGTCGCCAATGGAAAAGTGCTTGTGGCATCCTGGCGAACACTGTATATTTTTGGCCTCCACCCGGTTGCGGCTGCGCCCGATTCGCTCAAGGTCATCCCACAAACGCAGACCGCCGAGCTTAGTGAGCCACGCGAGGCTCCGCACGAAGTCACCGGGACACTCCTCGGCATCAATGGATCGGCCCTCTCGATCAAAACCCGTTCTGGCAAAACCGTGATGATCGACGCCGCCAAAGCGGCGCAGGAACCGCGAAGTGCTATTTTTGTCATCGGGAAGGCTTTCAGCGTTCAAGGAACGTATGATGCGAATGGAAAGCTGCTTGCGGCAATCGTCGTGAGGGCAAAGCCCTCGGCCGGGTCATGGCCTCCGGACCGCTGAAAATCTACTGGCGCGTGAGGCCCACTGCGGAACGGCCGGCCGATGCGATCGGATTGCAGCGTAGCGCCATCTCGTCGCACCCTTGGCACTTTGGGCAGTAGAGCGCGCGACGCGACCATTGACAATCGCGCGCGTCATGGGGTTCGCCTGGAACCTGTTGCTGGAAGCGCGCAGCTTCGCGCCAATTACAATACTGCAGCCGAAACTTGGAATGCACTTCTGGCCGCATGAACCGCATAGCTTGTCGCAGCTACATTCGCCACGAGCGACTATGTTCGGCTCGGCACTCGGCTTACGATCCGTAAAAGTGCCTCGGCGGCGCCGGGCCATGCAAATTGCTTCAGGTGGAGTTCGAGCGCTGCCTCGTCGACATGCAGGAGCCCAGCCAACGCCTTTGCAATGCACTCTGTCAGTCGCTGCGCCGCGTCAAGTGCGAGAGGGTCGAAGTAAACGGCGAGGTTTCCTCCAACCTCCGGCAACGCAGCCGTGCTCGCAACGATCACGGCGCATTTCGCAGCCAAGGCCTCGAGGACTGGGAGGCCAAACCCCTCGCCGAGGCTTGGAAAGACGAGCGCCGCCGCATGACGGTAGAGGGCCCACAGGGTCTTGTCGTCCACGCGTTCGAAATGAACGGCCCGCGTCTCCTTGGCCAAGCGGGAAACCGCGGGCCGGCCCGAGCGCTCGATATGGCCGACAACGACCAAGCGCGCTCTCGGATCGGAAATGCAAGCGAAGGCTTCGAGCAGCAAAGTCAAATTTTTCCTAGGCTCGATACGACCGACAAAAAGGATGAACCGAACTCCGGGTTCCAATCCGGGTGGGAGGCATCCGCCAAGGATGGGTTGACCAACGCCGCAGCGAGCTACCGTGATGCGCGCTTGAGGGATGCCGTAAGCGCAAGCAATTTTATCCTGGCTGTAATTGGATGGCGCAATCACGGCGAAAGCGCTAGCTACGCTCATCCGCACCAGAAGCCGCAGCCTCCAACGCATTATCAGCGGAAAAAATTCCGGATTGGTCTCGAACAGGACGTCGTGAACCACCACAATCTGGGGCCGAAGAGCCAAGGGTGGCGCTACATATTGCGTCAGCAAAGCATCGAGCCTGTGGACGATCATTGCGTAAGGCCAATAGAACAGCAAACGAGGAATCGCTGCACGGAACGGCAGGGCGCGATGCTCTATATTGGGGCCGTTGAGATTCTGCTTAGCCGTCTCCGGATCGAAGGAATAAACAACATAGACAGTGCCGGGATCTCGTTTGGCGGTGTGTGCGATCACGTTTGTCAGCCATACGTTACTACCCTGGTGCTTTCCAGTGAGAATGTGCCCATCAACGCCGAGGCGTCGCATCGCTATCCGTCCGTTCGGCCTGCCGCCCATTTGGGCGCCCTCTTGGTAAGCTGACCCTCTTCCTCGCCATCACCAATTTGCGCGCAATAGCTTTTTTCAAGCCGCAGGTTGTCCTAAGGACTTCTACGACTTCATCAAAACGATATCTAGGCGCCCATTCAGGCAGCCATCTTTTGGCAGCTTTCGGCGCAGCGGCGGCACACATCGATGCATTCCCGCATTTCACCTATCCGCTCGCAATCCGCGGCGCATTGTTCGCAGATCACAGCGCATTGGCGACAGGTGAGTTTGTGAAGTTCCGAGCCGAGCAGCATGAAATGCGCGGACGTCCGGCATATCTCGGCGCAAGCCATCATCAACCTGAAGTGCTGGGGTTCGGTATGTTGACCGCCGGTCTCCAAACAGTGTCCCATTGCCGTCGACAGGCACATTTCATAACATCGCAAACATTCGGCGATGCAGCGCTTCATCTCATCGTTGACCGGGTGCATACAATTGCTCCATTTCGCATTCTGTGTTTCCCGGGAATATGATCCAAAATGGCGAGCATATGGCCGAAGTGGCATCACCACTTCGGCCATTAGTTCTTAGCGCCAAAAAAGAAACAGCAGGATTATAATTGGCAGCGGTATGCCCAGCAGCCAAAGCAGTGCGCCACGTCCCATTCCCATTGCTTTTCTCCTTCAAGCCTCATGTTGAGCGTTACGATTTTCGCAGCTGGCAAACGCCTCCGCCGGATCTTGGTTCCCCGGGCGAAGAAGTTATTACGGGGGCGGCCCACAGGCCCAATGAGCAAAAATCGAGCCCGGCCAAGCCTATCGGCGCGAGGGGCGCGAGCCTCCGCCACCGCGCCCTCGAACTGCATTCGGGCGCGTCACGATTCGATCGCTATTGCTTCATGATCCAGTCGTCGACGTGCTTGCGAGCTTCATCCTTCGTAATGCCGTGGCGTTCCTGAATCTTCCCTTCAAGCTGCTCCCGCTTGCCGGCAATTTTGTCGAGATCGTCGTCCGTCAGGTTGCCCCATTGCTCCTTGATCTTACCTTTGAACTGCTTCCAGTTTCCTTCGATGCGATTCCAATCCATTGCAAGTTCCTTTCGTATCCACGGCGCGGCAACGCTCGGCCGCCGCACCTTGCAGCCCAAAACGTCGTCGGGCGGTATAGGTTCCACCGTTGTCTTGGCCTGATTAACCGGAACCCCGGCAGCTTGGCAGCCGCTTTGCTCGCGCGACGATTTATCGTCCCGCTCAACGTTGAAGGAGAGCATCTAAGACTGTGGCGTTGGGATTGAGCCTTGCCTCGGCGAAGATTTTATCGCGGCAGGCGAAGTCAGCTTTACGGCCGTACCATGCCCTGCAACTTACGGGGACAGCTCCGCGAGCAGTTTTTGCAGATCGTGCCGCTCGAACGGCTTCTGCAAAGCCGGGCGGTCGCAATACGGCGCGCGCAGGCTCTGCTTGCCGTAGCCGGTTGAAAAGACAAAAGGGATGCCGCGAGCAGCGAGCGCTTCGGCGATCGGATAAGCCTCCTCGCCGTTGATATTGACATCGAGAACGGCGACGTCGAACGCTTCCCGTTGGGCAATTTCCAGGGCCTTGTCGAGACGAGCCACCGGCCCGATAACCGTATGGCCGAGCTCGGCGAGCATGTCCTCCAGCAGAAGCGCGACCATGTTCTCGTCCTCGACCAGCAGAACGCGCAGTCCGGAAGCGCGGCGGCCTGGCTCTTCGCTAGCGGGAATCATTCACTTCTCGGCCCCCGCGGCGGCGAGCGGTATTTCCATCGTACAGATCAAACCGCTTGGATCGAAATCGACTCGGACCTCGCCTTCCAAGTCAAGCGACACACCGCGCTCGATCAGGGTCGACCCGAACCCTTTGTGCTCCCGTTTTTTCACGGGCGGCCCGCCGGTTTCCATCCATTTCAACCGGAGCGCGCTGGGCCCGGAAGCTCTCAGAACATCCCATGTAACGCGAACTTGTCCGGCCGGCTTTGACAGGGCTCCATACTTCGCCGCGTTCGTAGTGAGCTCGTGGAAGGCCATTCCAAGCGTGAGAGCCGCTTTTGGATTGAGCCCAAGATCGGGACCATGGACCACGAAGCGTGTGCCCTCGTCGGACCGGTGAGGCTCAAATTCCTGAATCAGCAGGTCGCGCAATGACGCGCCCTCCCAACTGTCGCGCACCAGAAGGTCGTGCGTCCGCGACAGGGCAACAAGCCGGCCGTCGAAGGTTTCCCGGAGTTCAACATCCGAAGTTCCCTTCAGCAATTGCGCGGCGATCGATTGAACTGTCGCCAAGGTGTTTTTCACCCGATGGTTCAGCTCGTCCACGAGTAGTCGCTGCCGCGCTGCGGCGTCGCGCTCGGCGCTGATATCGGTGTTGGTGCCGAGCCAGCGGACGAGGCGGCCCTCCTCATCGCGGTGCGGCACGACGCGGGTCAGGAAGGGACGGAACACGCCATCCGCACCTTTCAGCGGGAATACCATTTCGAATGGCTGGCCGCTGGCGAGTGAGGCTTTCCAGCGTTCCATGACGGCCGGCAGCTCCTTGGGGTCATGGACGGACTCCCAGCCCCAGCCTTCCTGAGAGTCGGGCGTTGTGCCGGTATACTCGTACCAATGGCGGTTATACCAATAGATCCAGCCGTCCGCATAGGCCATCCAGCACAGCGCCGGAATGTTGTCGGCGAGAATTCGGAATTGCTCCTCGCTATTGCGTCTGGCCTTCTCCGCCTCTCTGCGCCCCGTGATGTCCTGGACGATCGTGGATGCGCCGGCGATCGCGCCGCCCGCAATCTTCATCTGCGACAAGGTGAAAGAAACTTCGACCAGACTTCCATCCTTGCGCTGGCGGACCGTTTCATAATGGTCGAGGTGCTCTCCACGCCCAATGAGCCCAAGAATCCCGGCTGCCTCGTCAGAGCGGTCCGGTGGATACAGGAGCGTAACCGAGTTGCCGACGGCTTCTTGCGCCGTATAGCCAAACAGCCGTTCCGCTCCATGATTCCAAGTTGTTATGGTGCCGTTGAGGTTCATGCTTATGATCGCATCATGGGAGCCCTCGACAACGGCCCCTAATAGCTGTGAAACCTGCTCCGCATCCTTTCTCTCGGTAATCTCGAGCACAGTGTTGATCGCGCCGATCAGCGCTCCCGATTCGTCCCGCAACGGCGTCGGGAAGGGAACAATAGGAATGCGGGTGCCGTCGGGGCGCTCCGCTATTGCTTCTGCTCCTTTGATCGCGCGATTTTCCTTCAAAGCTACGGCCATCGGGCACTGGTCATGGGGCAAAGGCCGCCCATCCGGCCAATAGAGGCGCCAGGTGCCACACCATTCTTCCGCGCCGATCTCTGGCTTTCGACCCCAAAGCTCGGCCGCGGCGTCATTGAAGAAGGTGATGCGGCCTTTCGCGTCGGTCGTGTAGACCGCCACCGGTAGCGCTTGCAACAATTCGTGCGCCCGGTCTCCGGAGGAGATTGCTTGGACGTTTCTGAAGTGAGTTTTGATTTCGTGAGACGAGAGATTGCTCATCGCACCTGCTCCTCCAAGCAGCGCGCGCGAGCGATCTAACGGCGCGCATCCGGCTCACTATTGCCGGAGCTTGATGAGGCAATTTGGCACAATGTGGGGTCAACCACAATGGAAATAGAGGAGGAAGATTTATCCGGCTGTAGCGTCAGCGCAGCAGTGCCAAATATCCATCGCGTTACCCCTCGCGCGTCAAGGGGGAGGAGCCGTGCGCGCGAGGGGGGCGGGAAGCAGCCCATATCCCGTTTCCCTGACCGTCAAAGGAGCCAAGCGTTATTTTCGCTGACCGGCGCCAAGGGTTACTCTCGCGTCGGATTAGTCTTCTTATCGTAGGCCGGGGCCGCCTTGAGCTCCTCTTTGGTTTGGTTAAGAACCAGCCAATCCTTGCCGTCGCGCGACACCACCTTTAGGTCTTTGAAAGGAACTGCCGCTTCTTTCTTGCCGGCGCCGAGAAAACCGCCGACGCCAACGACCGCCGTCGTGACGTTCCCGCCATTATCCACAATGAGGTCGGTGACGACGCCAATCTTATCTTCGGCATTGTAATATCGGAAGCCAGCCAATGCGTTATCGAAAGCGATGATTGCGCGGTCATCGAGCGGCCGCTCGGCGCGACCGCAAGGCTGCCGGCGAGCGCAAGGACCGCAGCGGAGAGAGCGAGCCTATGTGGCATGACGTTTTCCTTCTATTTGAGCGCTGCTATTTACGCCGCGGACAAACGCCCGCGCTGGGCCTCGTTCCTCGCGCGAAGAAGTTTTTACGCATGATCCCGCCATTGCGGACATCGAAAGATTTATTTGCGCTCAAATCGAACCAAACGGCCACGGCGACGTTAGTTGTTGCTTGAGTTGAACGGGCAACTCCCTCAAGTTATCTTGTTATCAACTGTGGCGACGCGTGGTCTCTATCAGGAGCGGCAACCGGGCTTTGGCCCGTTTTCCGACCATGTTCACGCGATCGAAGCCGCGAATACCGCCACCGCCGGCCCGGCCGGACGCGCTGGTTCCGCCGGACAGTCCAGGCGAGCGCGTTTCGAGCGAATCGAATTCGGTATCGCCCCTTTCCCATTGTTGGCCGAAAAGAGTAGATCTAGAATCGGATTAAATTTCCAAGACCTGAAGCGACCGCAGCGGAGGATTAACCAATGTCGCGAACTGCTAAAGCCAAGGCGCAGACCGTTTCCGAACGCCCTATCCCGGCCCTCTCCCCACGAAGCCGGGAACCGGCGACCCCTGGCCCAAGCAATGGCGCTTCCGACGAATATTCCTTCGACACGCCGATGCTATTGGATGCTTTGCAGTGTGTGCGAATGGGAGATTTCTCCGTCCGCCTGCCACATGCCCAAGCCGGTATTGCCGGAAAAGTCGCCGATGTCTTTAACGAGATCGTCACCGCAAATGAGCACATGGCCCGGCAACTCGAGACAATCGGCCAAGTGGTTGGCCGCGACGGCAACACCCGCAAACGCGCTAAGTTTCCGCTGTCCGTCGGCGCCTGGGGCGACATGGAGGCTTCCATCAACGCCCTGGTCGACGACCTCCTGTGGCCGACAAACACGTTGACCCGGGCGATCGCCGCCGTCGCGCGCGGGGACCTCTTGCACACCGTTCCGCTTGAGGTCTATGGCCGGCCGCTCAAAGGCGAGTTCTTGCGATCGGCGACGATCGTCAACACCATGATCAAACAACTCAGCGTGTTCACCTCGGAAGTGACGCGGGTCGCCCGCGAAGTTGGCTCCGATGGCAAGCTTGGCGGACAGGCGCAAGTGCGGGAGGTCACCGGGGTTTGGAAAGATCTGACCGAGAGCGTCAATTCGATGGCGAACAATCTGACGGCTCAGGTGCGCAATATTGCCGACGTCACGATCGCTGTCGCCAACGGCGACCTATCCAAAAAGATCACCGTCGACGTGCGGGGTGAGATTCTGTTGCTCAAGGAGGCCATCAACACGATGGTGGATCAGCTCCGGTCCTTCGCGTCGGAGGTGACTCGGGTGGCGCGCGAAGTGGGCACGGAAGGCAAGTTGGGCGGCCAAGCTCTCGTGCCGGGCGTCGCGGGGACGTGGAAAGATCTGACCGACTCGGTCAATGCGATGTGCGGCAACCTTACCGACCAGGTCCGCAATATCGCGCAGGTGACAACGGCGGTCGCGCGCGGCGATCTTTCCCGTAAGATCACCGTCGATGTCCGCGGCGAGATCCTGGAGCTCAAGGATACGATCAATACGATGGTCGACCAGCTCAACGGCTTTGCCTCCGAAGTGACTCGGGTCGCTCGCGAGGTCGGCACGGAGGGACGGCTAGGAGGCCAGGCGCAAGTACCTGGGGTAGCAGGCACGTGGAAGGATTTGACCGACAGCGTGAACTCCATGGCCGGCAATCTGACCGGCCAGGTGCGCAACATTGCCGAGGTCGCGACGGCGATCGCGCGGGGTGATCTCTCCAAGAAGATTACCGTCTCGGTGAGCGGCGAGATCCTTCAGCTCAAAGACACCATTAACACCATGGTCGATCAACTAAACGCGTTCGCGAGCGAGGTTACGCGTGTCGCCCGCGAGGTGGGCACGGATGGGCACCTCGGCGGCCAGGCCAACGTGCTCGGCGTCGCCGGCACCTGGAAGGATTTGACCGAGGGCGTCAATTCGATGGCCAGCAATTTGACGGCGCAAGTACGAAATATCGCCGAGGTCTCTACCGCGATCGCCAGCGGCGACCTTTCCAAAAAAATCACCGTCAATGTCAGCGGCGAAATTCTGCAGCTCAAGGACACCATCAACACGATGGTGGACCAGCTGAACGCCTTCGCGGGAGAAGTCACCCGTGTCGCGCGCGAGGTCGGAACCGAGGGCAAACTCGGCGGGCAGGCGGAAGTGAAGGGGGTCGCCGGCACCTGGAAAGACTTGACCGACAGCGTGAACTCGATGGCGAGCAATCTGACCGGACAAGTCCGCAATATCGCCGAAGTCGCCACCGCGGTGGCTCGCGGCGATCTCTCCAAGAAAATCACGGTGAATGTCAGCGGGGAAATTTTGCAACTGAAAGAGACCATCAATACGATGGTCGACCAATTGAACGCGTTCGCCGGCGAGGTTACGCGCGTCGCGCGCGAGGTTGGGACCGAAGGCCGGCTCGGCGGTCAGGCGCAAGTGCTGGGCGTGGCCGGCACCTGGAAAGACTTGACCGACAGCGTGAATTCCATGGCCGGAAATCTGACTGGCCAAGTCCGCAACATAGCGGAAGTGGCGACCGCCATCGCAAACGGCGATCTTTCCCGCAAGATCACCGTCGATGTGCGCGGCGAGATCCTTCAGTTGAAGGAAACGCTGAACACCATGGTCGATCAGCTCAATCGCTTCGCGGGCGAGGTGACTCGCGTCGCGCGCGAGGTCGGAACCGATGGGCGACTCGGCGGCCAGGCCAATGTGCCGGGCGTCGCCGGCACGTGGAAGGACTTGACCGATAACGTGAATTTCATGGCGAGCAACCTAACCGGGCAGGTCCGCAACATCGCCGAGGTGACGACCGCGGTCGCCCGCGGCGACCTTTCGCGTAAGATCACCGTCGATGTCAAAGGCGAAATCCTCGAGCTGAAAAACACCATCAACACGATGGTCGATCAGCTGAATGCCTTCGCCGGCGAGGTGACGCGCGTCGCCCGCGAGGTCGGCACGGAAGGCAAGCTCGGGGGCCAGGCGACCGTTCCAGGCGTCGCCGGAACCTGGAAGGACCTCACTGATAACGTCAACTTCATGGCTAGCAATCTGACCGGTCAAGTCCGCAACATCGCCGAAGTCGCGACGGCAATCGCCAACGGCGACCTTTCGAAGAAGATCACGGTCGACGTCCGCGGCGAAATTCTCCAGCTCAAGGAAACCATCAATACTATGGTCGAGCAGCTGCGTTCCTTTGCCGCCGAGGTCACGCGGGTCGCTCGCGAAGTTGGTACCGACGGCCGCCTTGGCGGTCAAGCCGTCGTGCCCGGCGTGGACGGCACCTGGAAAGATTTGACCGACAACGTCAACCTTCTCGCGGCCAACTTGACGATGCAGGTCCGCAATATCGCGGAGGTTACGACGGCGGTCGCCCGCGGCGACCTTTCGCGCAAGATCACCGTCGATGTGAAAGGCGAGATTCTCGAATTGAAAAACACCATCAACACAATGGTCGATCAGCTCAACGCTTTTGCCGGCGAGGTGACGCGCGTTGCGCGTGAGGTTGGCACCGAAGGCAGACTCGGCGGTCAGGCGACGGTGTCCGGTGTCGCGGGAACGTGGAAAGATTTGACCGACACCGTGAACATCATGGCGGCAAATCTGACCGAGCAGGTCCGCGGCATCGTCAAGGTCGTGACCGCGGTCGCCATGGGCGACCTCAAACAAAACCTCACGGTCATATCCAAGGGCGAGGTGGCCGCGCTCGCCGACACGATCAACAACATGACCGGCACGCTCGCCACGTTCGCGGAGCAAGTCACCACGGTTGCCCGGGAAGTGGGCGTGGAAGGCCGTCTGGGCGGCCAGGCGAATGTTCCAGGCGCGGCAGGCACGTGGAAGGATTTGACCGGCAATGTGAATCTGCTTGCGGCGAATCTGACGACTCAGGTGCGTGCGATCGCCGAAGTTGCGACCGCTGTCACCAAAGGCGATCTGACCCGGTCCATTCAGGTTAACGCGCGCGGCGAAGTAGCGGAGCTCAAGGACAACATCAACACGATGATCGGCAATTTACGGCTGACGACGGACCAGAACACCGAGCAAGATTGGCTCAAGACAAACCTCGCGCGGTTTACCAATATGCTGCAAGGCCAGCGCGATCTCGCCACGGTGGGCCGCATGCTGCTGACCGAACTCGCATCTTTGATCGATGCCCAAAACGGGGTCATCTACCTTTTGGATACCGAACAGGGGCCGGGCCTTAAACTCCTTTCCACCTATGCCGATGACAGCGCCGAGGGCCACTTGAAGCGGATCCGAATTGGCGAAGGTCTAATCGGGCAATGCGCCGCCGATGCGAAACGGCTGCTGATTACCGACATGCCTCCGAACGTCGTGCCTATCCGCTCCGGCCTTTTCACGATTACACCGAAAAACATCATTGTGCTTCCCGTGCTATTCGAGGGGCAGGTCAAAGCGGTTATCGAAATTGGATCGGTTAGCGCGTTCACCGACCTGCAAGTGTCGTTTCTCGATCAACTCACGGCGACGATCGGCATCGTGCTGAACAGTATCGAGGCGACGATGCAAACCGAGGGCCTGCTGAAGCAATCGCAAGAGCTGGCCGCCGAATTGCAGATCAGGCAAAAGGAACTTCAGCAGACCAATGAACAGCTTGAACAGAAGGCTCAGCAACTCGCCGAACGCAATGTCGAAGTCGAACGTAAGAACGAGGAAATCGAGCAGGCCCGCGGCGCGCTCGAAGAGAAGGCGACCGAATTGGCGCTGGCGTCGAAATATAAATCCGACTTTCTGGCCAACATGTCGCACGAACTGCGGACGCCGCTTAATAGCATTCTCATTCTCGGGCAGCAGCTCAGCGACAATCCCGACGGCAACCTGACCGCGAAGCAAGTGGAATTCGCGCGCACGGTCCATAGCGCGGGAACCGATCTTTTGAATCTCATCAGTGACATCTTGGATCTTTCGAAAGTCGAATCCGGAATGATGTCGGTCGAAGCGGAGAATCTCTTATTCGCCGACCTCAAGGACACGGTGGTCCGCACTTTCCGCCACGAAGCCGAAAGCCGAAATCTCACCTTCGATGTGGTGACAAATCCCGCGCTCGAGGGCGGCATCGTAACCGACTCCAAACGCCTCCAGCAGGTGCTGAAGAATCTTCTGTCAAATGCCTTCAAGTTCACGGAAACAGGCGGCGTACGCCTTACAATTTCGCCGGCGCGCGGCGGCTGGAGCGCCGGCTACCCAGCCTTGGATCATGCGCGTTCGGTCGTAGCCTTCGAGGTCTCCGACACCGGAATCGGTATTCTGCCCGAGAAGCAGAAAAGTATTTTCGAGGCGTTTCAACAGGCCGATGCCAGCACTAGCCGGAAGTACGGCGGGACCGGTTTGGGCCTTGCGATCAGCCGCGAGCTGGCAACCCTCCTCGGCGGCGAAATTCGGCTGCAGAGCACCCCCGGAGGAGGCAGCGTCTTCACGCTCTACTTGCCGCTGGAATATGCCGATCCCGTGGCGACGCAGCGGACGGTACCGATGGCGCCTCCCATGCGGAGCATTCCCATGGCGGAGCGGCCGCAGGCGCAGATCCTGGACGACCGCGCTAACCTTCAACCCGACGATGCCGCCTTGCTGATTGTTGAGGACGACCCCTCCTATGCGAATTTTCTGGCTGGTTTGGCGCATGACTTACAGTTCAAGGTTCTCGTGGCGGATAATGGAGCCGGCGCGCTCGCGCTCGCCCGCGACTATCGGCTGAGCGCCATATCGCTCGACGTGTTCCTTCCGGACATGCTCGGTTGGAGCGTCCTCAGTCAGCTAAAGCGGAATCCGTCGACACGGCACATTCCGGTTCAAATCCTGACTGCTGACGATGGGGTCCGCCACGGTCTGGCCAGGGGAGCCTTTTCTTTTGTTACAAAGCCTGCAAGCAAGGAGAGCTTGACGTCGGGACTGACAAGGATCAAGGACTTCATCAGCACCCGGCGCAAGCGCCTGCTGGTCGTTGAAGACAATGCCTCGGAAAGCCTGAGCATTGCGCAGCTGCTCGGCCATGACGACCTCGACATCACCGCGGCCGAGACAGGCGCCGGCGCTCTTGCGATCCTCCGCGAGCAAATCGTGGACTGCATCGTCCTCGACCTGCGGCTTCCCGACATGTCCGGATTCGACTTTTTGGAACGGATCGCGCACGAAACGGCGGTGCCGGACATTCCGGTCGTCGTTTTCACGGGACGCGAGCTGTCGCCGGAAGAGGACGCAAAGTTGCGCACAATGGCGCGTAGCGTGGTCGTAAAGGGCGTCGAATCGCCTGAACGGCTGCTCGACGAGACCGCGCTTTTCCTCCACCGGGACGTGACCAGTCTCCCAGCGGAAAAACAGCGCATGCTTGAGCGGTTGCACGGCTCGGATGAAGGCTTGGCGGGAAAAATCGTTCTTCTTGTCGATGACGACGCGCGCAATATCTTTGCTCTAAGCAGCGTTCTCGAACGCCGCGCAATGCGCGTGCTGACGGCCACAACCGGCAGCGAGGCGATTGGATTGCTCGATGGCAACCCGGGCGTGGCCATTGTGTTGACGGATATCATGATGCCAGGGATGGACGGATATGAGACGATCCGGCTGATCCGCAGCAATCCGCTTTTCGGCCGCTTGCCAATCGTCGCCTTGACCGCCAAGGCCATGAAGGGCGACCGTGAAAAATGTCTCGAAGCCGGCGCATCCGATTACCTTGCCAAGCCTGTCAACACGGAACAGCTTTTGACGACGCTGCGGCTATGGCTTCACCGATAGGCGGGGGTCTCATGACCGAGGATCCGATTAACATTCTGCTTGTCGACGATCAGCCTGCGAAGCTCCTCAGCTACGAGGCGACACTGCAAAGCCTCGGAGAAAACTTGATCAAAGCGGGGTCCGCCACGGAGGCGCTCGAGCATCTGCTTAAGGAGGACATCGCTATCGTTCTCAGCGATGTCTGCATGCCTGAGCTCGACGGCTTTGAACTCGCTCGAATGATCCGCAATCATCCTCGCTTTCAGCACACCGCAATCATTTTTGTCTCTGCCGTCGCGCTGACCGACCCCGATCGTATCAAAGGGTACAGCTACGGGGCGGTCGACTACCTACCTGTGCCGATCGTCCCCGAGCTTCTGCTGGCTAAGGTACGGGTATTTGCCGACCTCTTCCGGAAGACCCGGCAGCTCGAATCCCTCAATGCGGAGCTGGAGCGCCGCGTCGAGGAGAGGACCGCCGAGCTGACCCGTGCAAATGCCGAACTGGAACGGCGCGTCGAAGCCGGGGCATCCGATTATCTGGCCAAGTCTGTCAACACGGACAGCTCTTGACGACGCAGCGGCGGCTATAGCTTCACCGGTAGCAGGGTACATGACCAAGGATCCGATCAACATTCTGCTTGTCGACGATCAGCCTGCGAAGCTCCTCAGCTACGAGGCGATATTGCAGGAACTCGGAGAGAATTTGATCACAGCCGGGTCCGCCCGGGAGGCCCTCGAGCAGCTTCTCAAGACGGACATCGCTATCGTTCTCATCGATGTCTACATGCCTGAGCTCGACGGTTTTGAACTCGCCCGGATGATCCGCGATCATCCTCGCTTTCAACAGACGGCAATCATTTTTATCTCCGCCGTCGCGCTGGCCGACCCTGATCGCGTCAAGGGGTACAGCTACGGGGCGGTCGACTATCTGCTTGTGCCGGTTGTCCCAGAGTTACTTCGGGCCAAGGTACGGGTGTTTGCCGATCTCTTCCGGAAGACCCGGCAGCTCGAACTGCTCAATGCGGAGCTGGAGCGCCGGGTCGACGAGAGGACCGCCGAGCTGACGCAGGCAAATACCGAGTTGGAGCGGCGAGTCGAGGAACGGACCCGCGAGCGCGAAACGGCGTGGGCCCAAGTTCAGCAGATGCAGAAGCTCGAAAGCCTGGGCCAGCTCACGGGGGGCATCGCACATGATTTCAATAACTTGCTACTGGTCATTTCGGGAAACCTCGAGATTCTCTCGCGGCGCCTGCCGGAGGACGGCGACGTAAAGTCCCGGCTTGCGCGCGCCATCGATGCCGTCGATCGGGGCAAAACCCTAACCGAGAGGCTGCTTACCTTCGCGCGGCGCCAGGACCTCAAGCCGGAGGTTGTGGATGTTCCCAAGCTGATCAATGGCATGACCGACATGTTGCGGCGTTCGCTCGGACCCACGATCGAGATTGCCGTGGCATTCGAGGACGGCGTTCCGGCGATCCGCACGGACGCCAACCAGCTTGAACTCGCGCTTCTAAATGTCGCGTTGAACGCTCGCGACGCGATGCCGGACGGAGGCCGCCTCCAACTTGCTGTCCGGCGCGAAAATGTAAAGGCCGGCCGCGTCCGGGGGCTTAACGCAGGCGAGTACGTTTGTATCGCTGTAAGCGACACCGGAATCGGTATGGATGAGGCGACGCTCCGGCGAGCCTCCGAACCATTTTTTACCACCAAGGAGTTGGGAAAGGGCACGGGATTGGGTCTCTCCATGGTTCATGGCGTTGCGGCGCAATCCCAGGGCGCCTTGTCCCTTGCTAGCCAATTTGGCGCCGGGACAACGGTCGAGCTTTATTTTCCCATAGCGGAACCAGGTGCCGCGGAATCTCCGCCGCCGGCATCGTTGGACACTACTGTCCCTTCGCGGTCGTGCCGCGTTCTTCTCGTCGACGATGACCCAATGGTTGCGGTTACCACGGCGTCCATGCTCGAGTGCCTTGGCCATCAAGTTCTCATGGCGTCTTCTGGGACAGAGGCGCTTAATGTCCTCCAAGGGGAATCAAGGATCGACCTCGTGATAACCGACCACGCGATGCCCCACATGACCGGCAGCGAGCTCGCCGATCAAATCCGCGGCATCCGCCCGAGCCTGCCAATCATCCTCGCGACAGGTTATGCCGAGCTTCCGGCACGCAAGGAATCCGAGCTGCCACGACTTGACAAACCTTATTCCCTAGAGAGCTTGGTCTCGCTCATGGACAAGATATTTCGTCGGCGAAACGTGAAGCCACCGTCCTAAAACCGTCCTAAAGGGGGGTTCTCCAAAAGCCTAATACCACGTCTCGCTGTTACGACTGATAGGCCGCTCTCGTGTTCCACCCCCCGGGACGAAGACCCCTCGGACCGTATCGGCGACGCAACAGCCAATGCCACCCCTGAGCCCCTGGAAGGGGGCCTTGAACGCGGGCATGTGGTTCCGGCGGATCGTTTCGTCGTGGTTGGTCCCGATTCGCGGCGAAACCTCGCCGGCGTCAGCAGAAAATCAGTCTATCGTCCTCTCTAAATTTGCCAAGCCCTCTCTCTTTGAAGCATGCAATTGCCATCCGTTAACAGTTCGCTAACTTGAGCGTCCTGGTTCGCCCCGCCCGCGGCTGGACAATCGAAGCGTCGCTCCTCTATAACCCCCGCTGCGCCGGACCTCGCTAAATTCCGGCGGCGCCCAGGTAGCTCAGTTGGTAGAGCATGCGACTGAAAATCGCAGTGTCGGTGGTTCGATTCCGCCCCTGGGCACAAATCTCCCTTCACATGGCAAGCGCGAGGCCTCCGCCACCGACGGTTTCCGGCCTAAATGATGCAGAGCGAAAAGCCCCGGCAAATCCGCGCCAACTTATCAACGCGATCTTGCTTAGGCGGCGAGATCGGCGACGACCGCGTCGAGCACCGGAAAGCCTTCCGCGCTGACCCTAATGCGCCCCCGCGGGGTATATTCGACCATGCCATCGGCAATGAGCGAGGCAACGCGGCCAGGATCGAGATCTCGGCCGGACATGGCCTGGAATTCGGCCGGTTCGATTCCTTCCGAGAGACGCAAGCCCATCAGCAGAAATTCGTCGCCCTGCTCCTCGGACGACAAATAGTCGTCCTCGATCAAGGCATGGCCTTCGCTCTCGACGACGGTCAGCCACATCTCGGGGTGGGATTCCGTCGCTTGCGCGCGGCGGCCGTTTGCCGTCAAGATCCGACCATGCGCGCCGGGCCCGACGCCGACATACTCGCCATACCGCCAATAGATGAGATTGTGCCGGCTCTCCGCGCCGCTACGCGCGTGATTGGAAATTTCATAAGCGGGAAGACCGGCCTTCGACGTGACCTCCTGCGTCATGTCCCACAGCGCGCGGGCGCGATCGTTATCGGGGAGGATCAGCTTGCCCGCCTCGCGTAAGCGCTCGAACATCGTGCCATGCTCGATCGTGAGCTGATAAAGCGAGATGTGGTCCCGCGCGCGGAGAATCGCTCGCTCCAATTCCTCCCGCCAGCCGGCTACCGTCTGGCCGGGCCGCGCATAAATGAGATCGAAGGAATAGCGCTCGAAGATGGACGCGGCGAGTTCCACCGCGCGCATCGCCTCCCCGGCTGTGTGGCCCCGGCCGAGCGCCTTTAAATCCGCGTCGTTCATCGCTTGGACCCCCAGCGAGACACGGTTGATGCCGGCCGAGCGGAAGCCGCGCAACCGCTCCGCCTCGACGCTGGTGGGATTGGCTTCTAGGGTAATCTCGGCATTTGGCGCCACCGGCCAATGCAAGGCGATCGCGTCGAGGATGGCGGCGGTTGTTTGCGGCTTCATCAAGGATGGCGTGCCGCCGCCGAAAAAGATCGAGGCCACGGTACGGCCTTGCGTCAACGCCGCGCGGTGCGCAAGTTCCGACTTAAAGGCCTCGACAAAACGGGGCTCGTCGACCGGCTTCGCGCGCACGTGGCTGTTGAAATCGCAATAGGGGCATTTGGAAAGACAAAACGGCCAATGCACATAAACCCCGAAGCCTGGGCCGGCGGCGATGTTAGTCTGCAAAGACATCTTTATTTCGCTCACGCCATCCTGGAGCTGCCGCCAGAAGCATCGGCTCTCGGCAACATCGCGGATTAATCCGCGCGGTCAAAGTCGCGCCACATTCGCGGGCAAACACGGGCTACGTTGATCGAATTTCGAACCGGCGCCACGGAGGCAGATTCGCCGCGATTTGTTAAGAATAGGTACACCACGTTTGCTTAAGTTCGGAAAGCGCACAGTTTGGAAAGTATCGCGTTGGCTCCCGCGACCATGAGTTAAAGGTGGGTATTGAGTTATCTTGAACCGCCGCCGATGCCGGCGCCCGTCATCGTCATGAAGGATGTTGGGGGACTCGTCGCAGATTACCAGAGCCAAACCGCGATTTACCGGGCCTCGGACCGCGAGGTCAGACTGCACGAGTGCCGCTCGGCTTGCACCATGGCCCTCGGCCTGCCCAATGTCTGCGTCTATCCGAGCAGCACGCTCAAATTTCATGTTGCCTACGATCCCCGCAATCACCAGACCAACCCGCAAGTCTCGCAACAATTATTTGATTCCTATCCGGCCGCCGTGCGGGCGCGGCTTGGAACCTTAACGCGCAATTACAAGGTCCTGAGCGGAAGCGAGTTGATCGAGCTTGGGATCAGGGACTGCAACGAGCCCAAGACCAACGAGCCAAGGCTTATGGTCGCGTCGTCGGCCGCCGCCGGGAAGCCTTCGCCCGCCGCCCAGCCCGGCGCGGAAAAGCCTCTCCTCGCTGGCCTGATGGACAAAATGCTGTCGGTTTTTGGCGCCCGCGGGGCGGCGGGCGCCATCCATAATCGCGCGGCGGTTTCGTCGCGGCCGGCCGCGAAACCGGCGCTGGCCGAAGTTTTGCTGGCGGAAATACCGCTGCCACCCGCGCGGCCGGTTGAACTCATCCAGACGGCCGGCGCCATCGCGGCCCAAGCGCCGGGCCCCCCGGCAACTTTAGCGGCGCTCGCCGAGGCTGCGCAAGCCATTCCGCTGCCGGCACGCCGGCCGCCAGATGCCGCGGTATCCGCCGTGCATAGGCTAGCCTTGCCAAAAATCATTACCGGCGCGCAGCGCATTCTTCCGCCAGGCTTCAGTGCCTACGCGGACATGGACCGCTAGCGCGATCCGTTCAAATGGACTAGTCTGGGAGCAACGTTCCAAGGCCTTGGCATGCTCCGACCGCAAAACCAGTTTCGCGCTCCCCGACCATACCGCAAGCGACCTCCTCTGTCTTGACGATCATGTGGCGCGGGGGTCGGGCCTCTTAGCGGACCCAGACCGGACGGTTCTCGTGACGGCCGGACGCCGGCTCGGCTTGTGTTCGACGACCACCGTTCTTGCGGTCCCGTCGCGGCCGTTGGTCACGATTTGCGCGCTGCTGCGGGGCGGCGCCGTCTTCAACAGCTCGGCGCGCACCTCTTCCACCGGCAGCTCCATCAGCGAGGCGGCGATTTCGGCCTGCTGTTGAAGTTCGCCGCTCAACCCCCGCGCCGCAAAAATTGCTTCCTTGAGCGTAGGCGGATCATACCGGACCCGCCTTGTGCCATATTTCGTATTCCAGACTTCCGACATGGTTTTTTTCCAATGTCCCACCCATGCTCATGGTGCGCTGCAACTTAATATTTTGCACGGCATCAGAAATCAAGGCTGCGCGGCCATCTGTCGCAAGATCTTCGTAACATAAAAAACGTTTATCGACAGAGAATATTCGTTTATAGGAACATTCTTAATTGGGGAAGCTAGCAAGGGCGGTTTTCCGATTAAAACTTAGGTATCGCAAAAGCGCAGCGTTTCGCGAAGGCAAACCGGTGTCCCGCGCTAGCGGCTAGCGAGGCAGGCGCGGGCAAAGGCCTGGAACGCGCGGGCGCGATGCGACAAGGCGGGGGAGCCATCGGCGGGAATCCCATGTTTCTCTTGCCCCGTCATTTCGCCAAAAGTCCGCGAACACCCTTCCGGCAAAAAAATCGGATCGTAGCCGAAGCCCAGATTGCCGCGCGGCGGGAAAACGAGTTCGCCGAAAACCTTGCCCTCAAAACTTTGCGTTTCCCCGTCCGGAAAGGCGAGTGCGAGGGCGCTCACAAAATGGGCCTTGAACGGCTGGCGGGCGTTTGCCGCGCGCAACGCGTGTTCGACTTTTTTCATGGCCGCGCCGAAATCGCGGGTGGTTCCTGCCCAGCGCGCCGAATTTATGCCGGGAGCGCCATCGAACGCCGCGACGCACAGGCCTGAATCGTCGGCGAGCGCTGGAATTTTGGCGCTATCGGCGGCGGCGCCGGCCTTGATCACGGCATTGGAGATAAAGCTCGCGCCGGTTTCTTCCGGCTCCGGCAGGCCGAGTTCCGAGGCCGCGAGCGCCACTACGCCATAAGGGGCGAGGAGTTCGCGCATCTCGGCGAGCTTCCCCGCATTATGGGTCGCAACGACGAGTTTGCCTTCGAGCCGGCACGGCATATTAGCCGACCGCGCGTTTTTGCAGCTCCACGAGCTTTGCGATTCCCGATTGGGCGAGCGCCAGCAGGGCTTGCAACTGAGCCTCGGTAAATACCGCCGCTTCCGCCGTCGCCTGCACCTCGACGAGCGATCCCGCGCCGGTCATCACGAAATTCGCATCGGTTTCGGCAGCCGAATCCTCTTCGTAATCGAGGTCGAGCACCGCTTCGCCATTCGAAATGCCGCAGGAGACCGCGGCGACATGATCGCGCAAGGGATGATCCTTGACGATCGAGCGGCCGTGCATCCATTTGAGGCAATCGTGCAAGGCGACCCAGGCCCCGGTGATCGCGGCGGTCCTTGTGCCGCCATCGGCTTGCAGCACATCGCAGTCGAGGGTGATCTGACGCTCGCCCAACGCCTGAAGATTGGTGACGGCGCGCAGACTGCGGCCGATCAAGCGCTGAATCTCATGGGTGCGTCCAGATTGCTTGCCGGAGGCGACTTCGCGGCGCGTGCGCGTGTGGGTTGCCCGCGGGAGCATGCCGTATTCGGCGGTGATCCAGCCGCGTCCCTGACCGCGCAGCCAGGGGGGCGGCTTGTCTTCGAGCGAAGCCGCGCATAGCACATGAGTAGCGCCGAATTTGACCAGGCAGGAGCCCTCGGCAAAGCGCGCGACATTGCGTTCAAGCGTGACAGGGCGCAATTCGCCGGCGGCGCGATGGGAAGGACGCATGAATACCCCGTTGAGGTGAGTTTTGCTTCTAGTGGCTTGTGGCCGGTTGTGCAACCGGGGACACGGAGCGGCTTGCGAGTCGGCGCGGCGGGCGGCGAATTCTGGCGAAGCGCGATCGAAGTAGGCGTTGTTCAATCTTGTTCCACAGTTATAGATTTAGCTGAACCATGCGGGTTAGATTTTGACGAGGAGATCGCCGTCCTTGAAAAGGTTTCATGATTCCCAAGCCGCCCGGCGAACGAGCGCGGCGGCAAAAAGGATGTTTGTGGCGTCCGCCGTGTTACTGGCTGCTTTCTCGTGGGCCTTGCCTTCGCGGGCGCAGACTTCGCTTGACGAAGCCTACCATGTGATCGCGTCAAAAACGTTCGTCGATCTCACTCATGCGTTTGGCCCGGACACGCCGGTCTGGTCCGGATTCGGGCAAGCGCGGATGAGCCCCGCCATCGATCCCAAAACCCACAAACCCTATACGATCGAGAAGGACGGCTTTCGCGCAACGTATTACGAAATGGCCGGTCAATATGGCACCCACATCGATCCGCCCGCGCATTTTGCAAAAGACGGAATCACGATGGACAAAATCCCGCTCGAGAAGATGATTTTGCCGCTGGTGGTTTTCAACGCGACGCCCTATCTCGCCGCCGACCCGAACCACGCTTTTTCGGTAACGGATCTCCACGCCTGGGAGACGCAAAACGGCCGCGTGCCGAGCGGCGCCTTCGCGGCGCTCCGAACCGACATGTCCAAGGAGTTCGAGAAGGATCCCGAAAAGTTCAAGCGCACGACTTTTCCGGGCTGGTCGCTGGACGTCGTAAAATTCCTGGTCGAAGAGCGCGGGATCACGGCGATCGGGCATGAAGCCTTGGATGCAGACACGACCGAGAAAATGGAAACCGAAACCTATCTCTTGACGAGCGGTCATTATCAGATCGAGGTCATGGCCAATCTCGATAAGGTGCCCGCCAAGGGCGCCTTGATTGTGGTGAGCTGGCCGAAGGTCAAGGACGGTCTCGGTTTTCCCGCGCGGGCCTTTGCCATTCTGCCGTGAGGGAAAGGGAAAATTCCATTGCCTCCGGCTTATTCTCGGTGTTTACTTAAGCTTATTTTTCAAGGCTTTTTCGCCGGGGAGGATGCCATGGCGGAAATCATTGTTAGGCTTTTGGTCGGAGACGACGAGGAAAGATCGTTTTTCTTGTCGCGGGATTTCACGTCCGATGTCGCGCGTCTGAGCGGCGTGGTTTCGCGCACCCCGCCAGCCGCCGCCCCCGAGCCGGGCCAAAGGGGGGATCCGATCACCATGGGGGCCATCGTTATCGCCGCTGTTTCAGGCGGCGGGGCTCTCACGGCCTTAGTCAGCACCATTGGCTCATATCTTGCGCGCGACCGACGGACCGAAGTGGAAGTTGCAACCCCCAACGGTCACAAGGTCCGCATCTCCTCCCAGACGTTCAACCATAAAGAACTGGAGGAGGTGCTGCGGCGATCGCTTCCGATTACGGGCGAATGACCCATGCGCAAGGTCGCCTTTCTGGCCGGCAACGACACCTTTCCAAAAGACCCTTCCATACCGCCTTTGCGGTTCACGCAAAACGACGCGCGGGAACTCGCGGAGATTCTGGAAGACCCCGAGACATGCGGTTTCGAAACGCGGCTTTATTTGAACCGGCCCTCGCAAGAGGTTCTGAGCGATCTCGATCAAATTTCCGGAGAGCTCGGGCAGGACGACACCCTGCTTTTTTACTACTCGGGCCATGGCAAGCTGCGCGGAAACGAATTGTGTCTCGTTTCGAACGAAACGACCACGACAAGGTTAGGGGCGACATCGATCAGGGCGCGGCTAGTGCTGACCTATCTCCAAGAGAGCCTCGCGCGGCGGCGGATTCTTATTCTCGATTGTTGTCATTCCGGAGCGATTGGCAGCATTTACAGAGCGGTTGACAGCAAAAGCGCGCTCGACGGGCTCGCAGATTCCTTCGGCAGCTACATCCTTACGGCCTCGACGACCATCGAGCTCGCGGAAGAGCGGGAGAAGGATGGCCACGGCGTTTTCACCAAGGCGTTGATCGATTGCCTGCGGGATGGCGTCAAGGAAAGCATTACAGTCAATGATTGGTACGAATATGCTTACAGGCGCCTCAGGGTCGTAGCAAACCAAACCCCTCTCAAATGGGGGCTACAGGAGGAGGGTCCGTCGTTTGAGATCGCGAACTTTAAAGCAAGGCACGAACGCGAGCGTCAACGAAAACGCGAGCAACTGGAACAGGAGCGTCAACTAGAACGAGAGCGGCTCGAACGGGAACGTCAACTAGAACGGGAGCGGCTTATAGCGACGGCTCGCACAAGGCTTGGCGCCTATGTTGCCCTTGGAGAGCTGACCGGGGAGCAAGCCGAGGAGGCCGTGGCTCTTCTTAAGCGCGACGAAGCAAGGCTTTTTCCGCGCGACCGAAGGTACCGGGACGACCTCGTTCGTTTCTCGAAGGGTGAGGCCAGTTTTCTAGAGGTGTTTGGCGCCGGGCAGAGCCTGCGTCCTGAGTCGGCTCCGAGACCGCCCGAGAATGAAGTCAGCCCGCCCCTCACGCCGCCGGAGGCTGCGGTAGTCGATCAGCCCCTTACACTGTCCGAGCCGCCGGCCATCGGCCAGCCCGTTACGCTGAGCGCGCCCGAGGCCGCGATAGCTGACCAATTCGTTACGGCGTCCGAGCTAGCGGTCGCCGTGGAGCCCGTTTTGCTGTCCGAGCCGCCGGTCGTCCTCAACCCGCCCGTTACGCCGAGCGCGCCCAAAGTACTGCCTGGCACGGATGGAGGCGGCGCGCTGCCGGAGGCAAAGAAGTCCATATCGGCTCCCCCGGAAAAAATAGCGCTTTTCATACCTACCCTTGTTGTGATCGGAGTCGTGATTCTTGCTGTGTATTTCTTCTTTGCTCAGGGCAATAAGAGCGTCCCTTTAGCGGACCATGAGAAACGGGCTTCGCTTGCGGTCACGAACCCGGTCGAACATAAGAGCGGGACGCCCAGCCTCGTCGTAGAGGCGGTCGGAATGGGATTTGCGAGCCTTAACAATGATACGCGATTCGTGTTTTCACTCTATAGCGTCTCTGGCGTCGTGGTGACCATGGTAGATCCAGGGTCTGCCGCAGCGGAAAAACATATCCGACCCGGCAATGTGCTCAGTGCCATCAACAATGAGAATGTCAATGATCCCACCGACGTCGCGAAAATAATGAAGGCGCTGAAGCGTGACGGCAAACAATCGGCTGACTTTGCAATTACAATCGTCTCGATTGTGGACTCCACGCGCCATGTGACCCTCCCCTTATTGTGGTAATTTCTTCTCAAGGAAAACGTTGGCGCGAATATTGAGACCTTTTTTCTTGCCAATCAATGAAAATAATCTTCCAAAATCGCTGCATAGATCTCCGTCAAAGCCTCGATCTCCGCAATCGCGACATGCTCGTCCACCATATGCGAGGTCGCGCCGACGAGGCCGAACTCCACCACTGGGCAATAGGCGCGGATAAACCGCGCGTCGGATGTCCCGCCGGAGGTCGAAAGCGCCGGGCGGCGTCCCGTCTTCCTTTCGACCGCGTCAGTGACGAGTTTTGTGAAGGAGTCCGGCGTTGCCAAAAAGGCCGGGGCATTGCAAGGCTCGAATTCGAGCACGTATCGCCAACTGCCGTTGTGGATGACTCTTGCGTCATGTCCGCCCCCGGATCTAGTCCAGGGGTGGACCCGGGCATCTCTGGCGCTACCTTGATGGATGGCCGGGTCAGGCCCGGCCATGACGGGCCTTTCTAGCCTACGGCGCAGTTCCGCTTGCAAAGTTTCCGGTGTCCAAAGATCGTTGAAACGGACATTTATCCGCGCACGCGCCTGCGCCGGAATGACGTTGAACGCCGGGTTGCCGACATCGACCGATACGATTTCCAGATTGGAAGCGTCGAAACGCGGCGTGCCACTGTCGAGCGGCGCGGCGGTCAAGGCGCCGAGCAGCCGCATGAGCTTTGGAATGGGATTGTCCGCCCGCTCGGGATAGGCGGCATGGCCTTGGCGCCCCGCGACAATGAGCGTGCCGTTGAGCGAGCCGCGCCGGCCAATCTTGATCGTGTCGCCAAGCCCTTCCGCGCTCGTCGGCTCACCAACAATGCAATTATTGAACCGCTCGCCCTTCTCGTATGCCCAGCGCAAGAGTCTTTCCGTGCCATTGATGGCCGGGCCTTCCTCGTCGCCGGTGATGAGAAACCCGATCGAGCCCTTGGGCAATCCTCGTTGCGCAACAAAGGCGCAGGCAGCGGCGGCGAAGGCGGCAACCCCACCCTTCATGTCGGCCGTGCCGCGTCCCCAGATCGCGCCCTCCGCCACCTCCCCCGCGAAAGGATCGAAGCGCCATTTTGCCGCGTCGCCCACGGGCACCACGTCCGTATGGCCGGCAAAGACGAGGAACGGGGCGCTTGTGCCGAAGCGGGCGTAGAGATTATCGATGTCCGGCGTGCCGGGCTCCGAAAACGTAAGCCGCTGCGTCGCGAACCCGGCTTGTTTCAATGCCGCGTCCAAGACGCCGAGCGCGCCGCCATCTTCCGGCGTCACCGAGCGGCATCGGACAAGCGCGCGGCAAAGGTCGAGAGCGGCGCTTGTCATGGCCATGTTGGGGGTTTTCCGTGGTGCATTATCGCCCCCGTTTATCGCATGGCCGGCGGCGTTGCCGCAAACCGCCGCGCGCGAAATTGGCCGGCCGAACGCGAATTCCCGGAAACTTTGCCGCCAAATGTGCTTTAAGGAGGCAGTGCCTGTTTCAAGGGCCTCGCCTTCCCACGTCCTTCGAGACGGCGCCAGTGGCGCCTCCTCAGGATGAGAGTGGGAGTCTCGAAGGATGGCCTAAGGCGCCCTCCCCCTTCGAGACAGCCCTTCGGGCTTCCTCAGGGTGAGGGGTGGGTGGCTGCAACTTTGCGAATGGCGGGCCAAAGAGTCCAAAGGCGGTCCAAGGACCACACCCATGCAAAATCCCGGCCTCGACTTTGGCCTCGGTCCCGAGCTGGACGCGCTGCGCGAAACGGTGCACGCCTTCGCATCGGCCAAAATCGCGCCGCGCGCGGCCGAAATCGACCGGTCCGATAATTTTCCAATCGATCTCTGGCCCGCGTTGGGCGCTCTCGGTCTGCACGGCATCACGGTCGAAGAAAATTATGGCGGCGCGGGCCTCGGCTATCTCGCCCATTGCATCGCCATGGAGGAGATCAGCCGGGCCTCGGCTTCCGTCGGTCTATCCTATGGCGCGCATTCCAATCTTTGCGTCAATCAGATCCGCCGCAACGGCAATGACGATCAGAAGCGCCGCTATTTGCCGAAGCTGATTTCCGGCGAGCATGTCGGCGCGCTGGCCATGTCGGAGGCGAATTCCGGCTCCGATGTGGTCTCGATGCGCCTGCGCGCGGACAGCAAGGGAGGTCGCTACGTCTTAAACGGCACAAAAATGTGGATCACCAACGGCGCCTATGCCTCGACCCTCGTCGTCTATGCCAAGACCGATCCAAACGCCGGCCCGCATGGCATCACGGCTTTTTTGATCGAGAGCGGTTTTGCGGGTTTTCATTTGGGACAAAAGCTCGACAAGCTCGGCATGCGTGGGTCGCCTACGTGCGAACTTGTCTTCGAGGATTGCGAAGTGCCGGAAGAAAACGTGCTTGGCGAGGCGGGCGAGGGAGTCCACGTTCTGATGTCGGGGCTCGATTACGAGCGCGTCGTGCTCGCGGCGGGTCCGCTCGGCATCATGCAGGCCTGTCTCGATATTTGTCTTCCCTATGTCCGCGGCCGCAAGCAGTTCGGCCAGGCGATCGGCGAGTTCGAGCTCGTTCAGGGCAAGCTCGCCGATATGCACACAAGGCTCAATGCCTGCCGGGCTTACGTTCACGCGGTGGCCCGCGCGTGCGATAACGGCCACACCTCGCGCAAGGATGCGGCGGGCGCCCTGCTCTTCGCGGCGGAGCGCGCGACACGGACGGCGCTCGATGCAATCCAGCTTCTCGGCGGCAACGGCTATATCAACGATTACCCGGCGGGGCGGCTTCTACGCGATGCCAAACTCTACGAGATCGGCGCCGGCACGAGCGAGATCAGGCGGATGTTGATCGGGCGCGAGCTGTTTGACGGAAATTAGGGCGATGAACGTTCTCAAAACCGCCGTCGCGCCGGATAGCCAAAATTTTGCCGCGAACAATGCCGCGATGGAGAGTCTGGTCGAGGATCTGCGCGGCAAGGTCGCGCTCATTACCCAAGGCGGCGGCGTCAAGGCGCGCGCGAGACACATCGCGCGCGGGAAACTTTTGCCGCGCGATCGCGTCGCGGCGCTCATCGATCCGGGCACGCCGTTTCTGGAATTTTCGCAATTCGCCGCCTATGAGGTTTACGCGGGCACCGTTCCAGCGGCGGGATTGATATCGGGCATTGGACGCATAGGAGGCCAGGAATGCGTCGTCATCGCCAATGACGCGACCGTCAAGGGCGGCACCTATTATCCGCTGACCGTCAAGAAGCATCTGCGCGCGCAGGAAATCGCGCAAGAAAACCATCTGCCTTGCATCTATCTTGTCGATAGCGGGGGCGCCCATCTGCCAAGCCAGGATGAAGTCTTTCCCGATCGCGACCATTTCGGCCGCATCTTTTACAATCAGGCGAGGATGTCGGCGGCCGGAATCCCGCAAATCGCGGTGGTGATGGGAAGCTGCACGGCGGGTGGCGCCTATGTCCCGGCGATGAGCGACGAGGCGATCATCGTGGCGGGACAAGGCACCATCTTTTTGGCGGGTCCGCCGCTCGTCAAGGCGGCGACCGGCGAGATCGTCTCGGCGGAGGATTTGGGCGGCGCCGAGGTCCATTCGCGTGTCTCGGGCGTCGTCGATCATTATGCGTTGAGCGACGCGCACGCGCTGTTGCGCGCGCGCCAAATCGTCGCCACTCTCAATCGCGCGAAGAGCCCAGGCGTCGTGGTTCGAGAGCCCGCCGAACCGCTTTACGACGCGCAAGAAATCTACGGGATCGTCCCCACCGATCCGCGCGAGGCTTATGACGTGCGCGAAATCGTTGCCCGCATCGTCGACGGCAGCGTGTTCGACGAGTTCAAGGCGCTCTATGGAACGACCCTCGTCTGCGGATTCGCGCACATCTTCGGCTATCCCGCGGGCATCCTCGCCAATAATGGAATTCTGTTTTCGGAATCGGCACTCAAGGGCGCGCATTTCGTTGAACTTTGCTCGCAGCGCAAAGTCCCGCTCGTCTTTCTGCAAAATGTCACCGGCTTCATGGTCGGTCAAAAATACGAGGCGCAAGGCATCGCCAAGGATGGCGCCAAACTCGTTTCCGCGGTAGCATGCGCGAACGTGCCAAAATTCACCATCATCATCGGCGGCAGTTTCGGAGCCGGCAATTACGGCATGTGCGGGCGTGCCTTCGGCCCGCGTTTTCTTTGGACCTGGCCCAATGCGCGAATCTCGGTGATGGGCGGCGACCAAGCCGCCAATGTGCTGGCGCAAGTGCGCCGCGACAAACTGGAGGCCGGCGGACAGATCTTGTCCGCCGAGGAGGAGGAAGCCTTTAAAGCGCCGATGCGCGAAAAATTCGAACGCCAGGCGCATCCCTATTACGCGAGCGCGCGGCTTTGGGACGACGGCATCATCGATCCGGCCGAAACCCGGATGGTGCTCGCCCTCTCGATTTCCGCCGCCCTCAACGCGCCGGTCGAGGCGACCCAATTTGGCGTTTTCCGGATGTGAGGTATGCTGCGGCTGGGACCCATGGCGGTTGCGTGTGACCATACGCGCAGATGACCGTTCTAACCGCCTGCGGCTCGGGATCTGTCGCATAAGAAGGCCCGCCTCATTCTCTTCAAGCTGGGATTCCCCTGAAAGCGACCAAGCTTCGCTTGAAGGAACCCTTGGTCAGCTCCGCCCACGCCAACAGCAGCGGCGGGCCGCGTCTTGGGTGGCGTGATAGAAGGGGATCGGGAGCAGCCGGGCAGAAACCCAGTATTAAGCCTAATGAAAGGTGAACTCCCACGGGCCGGCGAATTGGCCTATGACATTAAAAATATAAAAAAATCTAGCTGACCGCGGGCTCTGCTTTCCGGTAAGCCACTTCGATCGGCGTCCGGCAAAAACAGGCGCGTGATGGTTCAAACGCCGTTTCTTCGAGACGAAAAGACCGTCTCCTTCGGCGAGAAGCTGGCGGCGTCCGAACAATTCATGGTCCTATTCCGGGAGGGAATGGATCTGGTGAGCCGGGCGGCAAGCTACCTCGACGGCGATGGCCGCGAGGAGGCGAAGCTCTTGCCGCGCCCGGCGGCGGTCGCCTATGCGGTCGAAAGCATGCGGTTGACGACAAGGCTCATGCAAGTTGCCTCCTGGCTGCTCCTCCAGCGCGCCGTCAACGAAGGCGAACTGAGCCGCGCCGAGGCCGCGGCCGAAAAACGCAGGATTCGTTTGTCCGAGCAGGGCATCGTGTCCAGAACGGAGGTTCTCGCGCGCTTGCCGCCGCGTCTGCGCGACCTCATCGGGATATCGCTTCGCCTGCAGGCGCGCATTATCCATCTCGATCTTCTGATCTACAAGGCGCGCGACGCGGGCGGCAAGGAGAGCCTGCCGCCGAGCCCGGTGGAAACCCAGATCGAGCAACTGCGCGCCGCGCTCGCCGCTCCGCGCGTGGCATCGCCGACAATTTGAAGGCTGTGTACGGCACGGACGTTGGGTCCAACGGCGCGAGCGAGTGGCCATCTGATCTAACGCCCCGCGAAGACCACGGCGGGCTCAAGCTTCAGCACGGGTCGAACGCTGATCGCCGCAGCTACGACGCTCACCAGCACGACCGTCACAACCCCGATCAGGGGCGTGAACCACATCATGCGGAACGGGTACCCAGCCTCCCCTGTGATCCGGCCAACGATGGCGCAAAGGCCTAGCCCAAGCCCTGTGCCCAGTAGTGCGCACAGCCCGGCCTGCGCAAAGATCATGGCCAGCAGCAGTTTCGAGGTCGCGCCCATTGCCTTGAGCACCGCATACTGCTTCAGATTTTCGTTCGTGAACATATAGAGCATGATACCCGTTACCCCGAAACCAACCGACATGGCCAGAGAGAGCATGGCGGCGATGTCGCCCACATCTTCGGAGTTGCTCAGGTACCAGCGCACCGTATCGGCCTTGAAGTCATCCGATGCACGCGCCCTAAGCCCTGTTCGCACATGGATTCGCGTGGCTAGTTCGCGCGGGGCAATGCCTGGCGAGGCGCTCGCAAGCACGAACGTCAGCCGGCGCCGTTCCGGCAGTAGAATGCGGGTGGCGTTGGAGAACGTGGTATAAAGGAGCGGTCGCGGCGGAAACCGAGGCAAGGTCTCCGACCTTCCCACGATCTTGACACGATGGTCATTGACGAGCAGCTCGTCACCCGCGTCCAGTGGGCGCGTGATAACATCGAGGTGCGGCTCACGGGACCAGAAGCTGGCCTTGCAAATCGCGGTCGTCGATCTTTAAGAGAGGATCTCCGGTGTTCACTCGGTCGCCCCACTTGACGTAAATCGCCATGACGACACCAGCGATCGGTGTGCCGATGGCAATATTTTCGGTGCTTGCCTCGATCATGCCCGTACCCGCGACATATGTTGCGAAAGGCACATTGGCTGGCCGGACCGCCGGCTCGACAAGTGGCGTGGTCTGGTTGCCTTGGATGACCGTGCTGATGGTGACAACGAGGCCGATTATTGCGACGGCAGGAAGCAGATACTTGCCAGTCATTGCAAACGCTCCCAATCCTTCCGATCGACGACCTCGATGATCTTTCCGTCATCCATGCGGGCGATGCGATCGGCGAACTCCAAAACGCGTGTGTCGTGGGTGACCACGATCAGTGCTCTGTCAGGACTCTTCGCAACGTGCCGCATGACCTCCATCATACTGCGCCCTGCTTCGTGATCGAGGTTGCTCGTAGGCTCGTCGCAGACAATCAGCTTCGGGTCGTGCACCAACGCTCGGGCGATCGCAACGCGTTGCTGCTGGCCACCGCTGAGCTGCGCCGGGAGCGCACTCCCGCCGAGCTGAGTCCGACGGCTTCGAGAACGTCTCTCGCCCGGGCTTCCGCGTGCTTCCGGGATACGCCGTTGATCTGCAACGGCACGGCGACATTCTCAATGGCAGTGAGCGCGGGCAGCAAGTTGAAAAGCTGAAAAACGAATCCAAGTGTAACACCTCGCACGTGCGCGCGTTCGCTCGGGTTCAGATGTCGCAAGTCGTGACCCAGCACCTCGCACACACCAGAATCCGGCTCAAGGATCGCCGCAATGATGGAAATCAGCGTCGTTTTCCCGCACCCCGACGGGCCGGCGACCATCAGCAGCTCGCCAAGGCGGACATCAAGATCGGTGCCGCGCAGCGCCGCCACCTTCGCAGCGCCCGCGCCGTACGTCTTTGTCAGCTCCCGGCAGTGGACCGCAATGCCGGGGCGCGGCTCCACCGTACCACTTACGTCATTAGCCGCGATTGTTCCCATTCCGCAAAAAAACCTTCCTTTTCGAGAGGGCTGTTTTGCCGAAAATATAGTAATGAACGCCTCTTAGGCGCAGGACGCTTTTTTTTATTGCGCCTGCCAGGACGCTATCGCGTCATCCAAGGCGCGCTGCCCCGAGGGTCCTTTTTCGAAGGTCAATTTCGCGATATGGCCATTGGCCAGAACCATCGGAACGTCCAACCATTCGCGTGATCGCAGAAGATCGAGATTGGATGCCTCGGCGTCGCCGCGGGCGAGACCGACGAGGAAGGAATTCTCCATGACCGGGACCGTAATCCCCTTCAGCGAGTCGCCTGTCGCAGACTCTTCGCGGCGCATCTGTAACACGCTGATCTGCTGGATATTGCCCAAGGGGCTGTCTTGCGACACGGCAAACATCAGCTTCATGGTATGGGAAGCGGGCAATGTGCCGTCGAAATTTTTTTGAACCGTCATCGCCGCCTGCAGCTTTTCTTCAGGTATGTCGATCTCGGCGCGAACCGATGAGCTAAGCGGTTCGTCCGGTCCAGAACTGACGTTATCGACCCGCCAGACGACCGTGCCAAGAAAGGTTTTCACCTTGGACTTTTCTTCCGGCGCCTCCACGAGAAGCGCGGCGCGGCGGGCGACGGGGATGGGGGGATTGACGGGTCCGGAACTGCTTTTGGCGGCATCGTTGCGATCGCCGGTTGACGTAGGCACGCCGGCCAAAGCCGGCGCAGACCCAGGTGTCGCGGTGCCGACGCCGACGCGGTCGGCGATCTTGCCGCCCGCGCCGGCCTCGCCCTGGGTCGAGTGCCCAGGAGGTTGCGGGCGCACAAGATCTTCGGGGCGATCGCGCAGCTTATAGGCGGCGATCGCCACAAGCACGACGACCAGACCGACGATTCCACCGACCACCAGTAAGCGCTTTGCCGGACCAGCATCTCGGGCGGGCCGAGGTGCGAAAGGATGTTGAGCTTGAAGCCGCATCCTTGCCGCCGGTTCGGAACTTTCGGGGCTCGGGTTTGGCGCTTCCAGGGCAGACGCTTCAACGGCAGGCGCTTCCGCGGCAGGGGCCTCCGGTCCCAACGGCGCCGGGGCAAAGGCATCGAAGTCGCGCCCGGCCGAACCAGTTTGACCGGGAAAGGCGGTGCCTGATGCCGGGACGTGAGGCTCGTCCTGCGGAGTCGAGGGCTTCGCCGTGGTCTGCGGCGACGGAGCCGCCGGCCTCACTGCGTTGAAAGCCGGGCCGGGCCGCGGCGCGCCGTCCGGCCGGGCGCCCAGGTTCACGCCGGGCGGCCGCGGCTCGCGTCGAACCTTGAGGGGTCGCGAAGGCGGCGGCGTTGGCGCGGCTGGACCAGGAACCGGCGCGGGTGGAGCGGGCCCGAGCGGGCCTCGTTCCGGCGGATCGGGTTCAGGCAACGGCACCGCCGGGGATGGTCCGGCCGCGGCCCTTGGCCCAAGGCCGGCGAGATCCGGTTCGGCCACGGGCGCGCCGCTTCCGGTACCTGACCGCGACGCAATTTCCGTTTCAAGCTGGGCAACCGCCACTTCCAGAGCTTGCGCTTCGCGCTCGATCGCCTCCTCCGGCACCGGCGGATCGAGATTGCGCAATTGGCCGAAGAGCGCCCCGCGCGCCCGCTCGTAAATGGCGTGGCGTGCTTCGGCCGTCGACTCCGGCAGGCCCGCGACGGCCTTGGCGAGCAAGGGGTAATAGTCAGCCATTTCGTGTTGAGAGCATTTGATAGCCCTTCCGTCAATCCCGCCGCGGAACTTTGCCCGTCAATCGCGGAAGGGATTGTGAACGAGGATCGTATCGGCACGCTCGGGGCTGGTCGAGAGAAGCGTGACCGGGGCCTCGATCAATTCCTCGATGCGGCGGACATATTTGATCGCCTGCGCCGGAAGCGCCGCCCAGGAGCGGGCGCCGGCCGTCGTCTCTTTCCA
>Ga0185299_10001883_pt1 | contig 35920 bp, 30 predicted proteins | sample PaiPotPPA55metaG_FD_128002 | JGI IMG/M metagenome (GOLD analysis project Ga0185299, IMG submission 128002) | Iron sulfur acid spring bacterial and archeal communities from Banff, Canada, to study Microbial Dark Matter (Phase II) - Paint Pots PPA... ...
CAAATCCCTAACCGGCAAAGACGCCCCAGTCATCGACTATCTCAACCAACAAGAAACCGTCCATCAATATTTCGCCTGCGCCCTGAGCTTGGTAGACGCCAGCATCGCCAGCTACCAATCCCGCGCCTTCAAAAATTTAATGGTCTCCTTCGGCTGCACGGGCGGCCAACACCGCTCCGTCTACTTAGCCGAGCAACTAGCCAAACGCCTCCGCACCAAACCCGGCGTAGAAGTCACCCTCCGCCACCTAGGCCTGGAAAACCTCCGCAAATGAAAATCTCTAGGTGGCCCCCACAACTGTCATTCCGAGCGGAGCGGGCCGATGTTTCTGAATCGGTTCGCTCCTGCGAACCGATCGGCCTGCGCAGCGAGGAATCTCTCTTCGATGTTTCTGCTCGCTCCGGCTCTTCGAGTTCGTTCTTCTCTCCTCTCTGTGCTCTCTGCGTCCTCCGTGCCCTCTGTGTATATGTTTTTCCCCGGTTTTTTCTTGCTGGTTATCGCTCGCCACTCGTCACTCGCCACTCGCCACTTCTTCCGTCCCTGGAAAAATCCTTCCCATGAAAGCCATGATCCTAGCCGCCGGCCTAGGGACCCGCCTCCGCCCCCTAACCGACACCCGCCCCAAAGCCCTGGTCGAGCTAAACGGCCGCACTCTCCTCGAAATCACCCTAACCCGCCTCCGCACCTTCGGCGTCACCGAAGCCATCATCAACGTCCACCACTTTGCCGACATGGTCGTGCAATATCTCAAGTCCAAAAACAATTTCAACGTGCGCCTCGAACTCTCCCGCGAAGACGATCAACTCCTGGACACCGGCGGCGGCCTAAAAAAAGCCGCCTGGTTTTTCCAAGAAAATTCCGCCCGCCTCGACGACCCGTTCGTCCTCCACAACGTAGACGTAATCAGCACCATCGACCTAGCCGCCATGCGCCAATTCCACAAAGAAAATCAAGCCCTGGCCACCCTAGCCGTCCAATCCCGCGCCTCCACCCGCCAACTGCTCTTCAACGCCCAACTAGAACTCGCCGGCCGCCGCATCAAAAATAAAGACACCCTCATTCCGATCCCCCACCACACCGCCATTCCATCCCCCCACACCGTCATTTCGAGCGAAGCGAGAAATCTCTCTTCTCCGTCCCCCGATGCCCGGGGCCCCCACTCGCCACTAGCCACTAGCCACTCGCCACTTCCCCAGTCCCCAGAACCCTCCCCGCTCCACCCCGCAGCCTTCTCCGGCATCCACATCCTCTCCCCCCGTCTCCTCCCCCAACTCACCGAAACCGGCCCCTTCTCCATCATCGACTCCTACCTCCGCCTCTCCGCTCAAGGCCAAAAAATCCTAGCCTTCCGCCACGACCACTCCTACTGGCGCGACCTCGGCAAACCCGCCGACCTAGCCCAAGCCGCCCTCGATTTGCAAAAGGGAACATGGTTGTAGCGTTTAAGCAAGATTCACGCATTCGCTCTATGCTGAGAGCTCGCTTTGGTTGTCATTCCGAGCGAAGCGAGGAATCTGCTTTTGCTTGTGTTCCAGACGGTATTTCCCCGCAGTCACATCGTCGCGCCTATTTTATTACGCTTGACGTAACGCGTAATCATCGCTATCTTTAATCTGTGATCGTCAGTTTTCGGGATAAGAGAACTCGCGATTTCTCCTCCGGGAAACGCGTCAAGGCCTTCTCAGGGTTTGAACGCTCCGCGCGCCTCAAGCTCGACCGTATCGAGTCGGCCACGTCGCTCGGAGACCTCGCGGCCCTGCCCGGCAATCGTTTCGAGGCGCTCGCAAAGGCCAGTACAGCATCCGCATCAACGATCAATGGCGGATTTGCTTCGAGTGGCTTGATCGGTCGCCAGGGCCATCAAACGTTGAAATTGTCGATTATCACCAGGAGCATCCCTATGCCACTCGCAGCTATCCACCCCGGTGAACACCTGGCCGAAGAACTCGAAGCCCTCGACATGAGCGCCGCTGAACTCGCTCGCAAACTAGATGTGCCCACCAATCGCGTCACCCAAATCCTGAACGGCACGCGCGCCATCACCGGCGATACCGCCCTCCGCCTCGCCCATTTCTTCGGTACCAGCGCCCAGTTCTGGCTCAATCTACAAAGCCTCTACGAACTCCGCCGCGCCCAACAAAAAGCCGGCAAGTCCATCACACGGCTTCCCCGGCTGAAACGTCATGAGCCCATCCACGCCTGATCTCTTTTCACGTCCGAGGTCACGAAACCTCACCACCCCTCGTTATCCTCCCCCTCCTCACCGAAACCGGCCCCTTCTCCATCATCGACTCCTACCTCCGCCTCCCCTCCCAAGGCCAGAAAATCCTAGCCTTCCGCCACGACAGCTCCTACTGGCGCGACCTCGGCAAGCCCGCCGACCTACCCCAAGCCGCCCTCGATTTGCGACAATAACTCATAGGTACTCCGGATTCTCTTTTTGTTCGCTTGTGTGGTATTCTCCTTGAATAGAGAGGTTATTTATGGCGGTTGAACAACGAATTCAAAACTTTAGTCGGTGCAGATTGCGTGCTAGGCAACGAGATGAAGGGCCAGATTATAGGAGTGTCACTCAGAACTCGCTTTGAGGATGTCGATGCCAGCATAAACGTGAGCAGGTTCTCAATTAGGCTGGAATCAGGACACGTTGTGAAAGTTCCAGGAAGCGTAATCGCCTCGATGAGCAAAGTCTACTAAAAGCCTCTAACGCTTCGGACTCGGTGTTCCTCAAATTAGCTACCCGTCCCACGTGAATGACCTGGGTAGAGACAGATGTATAATCCTCGACCGTGACAGTGATAAGAGCCGCCGTCGGATATGTCCTTGCCGCGGGATTCTTCTATTTGATCCTCGCGTACATCGCAGATTTCTCAACCAGGCAAAGCATCGTCCTTGCCGCTCTGATCGCCATGGCTAGCACTATGTGTCGTCATCTCATACGCTCTCCTAAAGCCAGGTCGGAGATTCAGTCCGCACTATATACGCGTGGATCCGAACTGGTACGAGCTTCTTAGCGACTTCAAGCTAATCGACGGTCTGGATGCATGGGAGACTGTAAGAAAGTTCTCCGAAGAGCTGTCCGCAGCCGAATACAGCGTCGTGCGCAGCGGCGTTTGCTTTATGGTAGTTCAGCAGTCGGACGACTTCGAGCGCACACTAATCTACCTGAACAATCACCGGACCTTCGTCACCGAAGTCGACCTTGAGGAGGACGTTGAACCACTAAGGGTCGCAGGTACCGACAAGATTTCCCGCGCGATGGGAAAGCCGAGCAAATGCGATGTGCGCCTCTTTGTGAGATTTGGCGCAGACGGCTACAAATTGGGAATACGTGTTCCAAGCCGGTGGTGGAATGAGGTCAAGGCGTTATGTCCGAAACCAATGGACGAAGATGCGGACTATCCGACCGGCCGGGTTGACTTAATATTGGCTATAATCTCCTGGCGTGAGTTCGACCTGTATTGGGAGCCCGCGGTGTGGAGCAGTACTTTCTTTGACAAGACCGCAAAAGAAATAAGGGAGACGAAGAGACGAGCAGCGCAGCAAGCTTGGCTGGAAGACCATCGAACACGATTCCGACTTAGCCGCCGAGCTTGGAATCGACTGGCCAGAGTCCATTGAGCACAAGTACTTCTGTGTCGAACATCGCGCCGTTTGAGCTAGAAAGGCGGAACTCGTGGAGAACAGAATTGAGGCCGAGAAGCGCAAGCAACAGGAATTTTTCGAACTCGCTGAGCGTTTCTGTAACGCCAAAGACACAGAGGAAGCCACGCGCCTCGGCCATGAACTCGGCCGAATGGTTTTTGGTGACTGAACACTTGAAAGCGGCTCCAGAGGCGGGTAGACTACGCTCATCCGTAGCGAAACGGTTTTGACTTTGCATCTCTCTGGGGTGGCCCCACCTTTTCAGGTTTGCCTTTTGAAAAGGTGGGTCTTCTCTGCGCTCTCTGTGTCTCTGTGTTTCGTTTTCTTTGTTTTGCTCTGCGCACCTCAGCGTCCTCTGCGCCTCTGCGCCTCTGCGTTATCTTTTTCCTTCCTTTCCTCGCCTCGCCCGAATTTTCCCCTTGTGTACCAAATACCTATCCTGGTATGATTATTCCGTTCAGTACTGCGCCTCGCCTTCCGCGAGGCGTTTCTTTCTTAGTAGCACAGGCACTCTTGCCTGTGCTGTTTTTTCCCGTTCAACAAATCCAAAACTCAATCTAAGGAGACATCTATGTCCTCGCTCAGTCCAAAGGACCGCGTACCGCTGTGTCTATTCACGTTCGCCGGTGGCCGCCGTTGCCGCACTCCTCGCATCAGCAGCCACCCGCACTTCTGCTTCTACCATGCCCAGAAGGAGGCCCGCGCCCGCACCACGGAAGAACTCGGCAAAGACCTCGGCTACTTCTTCTCCGGCGACTACCTTTCCGCCTGCGATCTCAGCACCGCCCTCGCACGTCTCATCCCCGCCGTCATCCGCGGCGATATAAAACCCAGACTCGCTCGCACCGTCGCTTACATGTTCCAAACCCAATTGCAGGCCATCCACCTCTCCCAGCACGAATACATCAACGCCTTCGGCAGCGACGGCTGGCGCAAAGCCGTCCGCAACTCCGTCAACGGCAACCGCGACTACCTCTTCCCGCAAGACCCGGACCCTGACGCCGATCCCGAACCGCAACAACCCGAACCACCTCAATCCCAGCGCACCCGCCCACAACCCCAACCCCAGCAACCAGCTCAAGCCCCGCCCCAATCTCCCGCCGGGTCACGCGCCTCAACCTCAAGCTCCGTAGCGGCGCGGCTTCAGCCCGCCACTTCCGCCCCCGCGACGCCACAACCGCCAAGTGTAGCTCGACCCTCGTCTGCAAACACCGAAGCTGCCCTCTCCGTTGCTCGCGAACTGTTTCCAAGCCGCCCCAGTTCAACGCCGGCACAATCCGCCCCGACCGAAGCTTGTCATCCTGAGCGTAGCGAAGGACCCCGCCACAATTCCGCCTCATCGACCACCGACGAGACCCGCCTCGCTTCAGTCCCTACTCAATCTGCCCAACCAACAGCCACCCCCGCCGCACCACCACGCCCGCAACCCCGACCAGTCACGCCAAACCACGACCCGTATGCCGTCCACTTCGACCATAACTATCGTCTCCGCACAGACGGGAAACTCTTTTAGAATCAATACTTACAGCTACGCCCCGCAACTCTATGTTTCCAAGGTACTTAAAGAAATCGTAAGTCCTGTATCAGCAACACTTACACGAAACAGGGGAGGGTACTCGCAGAACATGGCCAGAGGGTTGCTGCTCTCGTTCAGCCTACTTCGAGGCTGGCGCCGCCGTCGCCAAGCCCAGCGCCTGCATCACCGCATCATGCAACGCCGGCCGCACCTCGGCAATTTTGTGGTTTTCGCGAGTGGGATTGACACGATTTGTCAGCAGCACAACAAAAAGCTGCCGGTCCGGATCGATCCAAATTGAAGTCCCGGTGAAACCGGTATGCCCGAAGCTACGCGACGAAAAGTAGTGCCCGCTAGAACTGCCTTCGGTTGGCACAACCCAGCCGAGCGTCCGCGTTCCGCCGGAAAGCTGTTGCGGCACAATGAATTGCGCAATCGTTGAGCGGCGCAGAATTCTCTGGTGCGCGTAGACGCCACCATTCAGCAGCATCTGGCAAAACGCCGCCAGATCCGGGGCCGTGCTGAATAATCCCGCGTGGCCCGAAACGCCGCCGATGGCAAAAGCATTTTCATCGTGCACTTCGCCCTGAACCAGCCGCTTCCGGAAATTTGCATCAAATTCCGTCGGCGCAATCAGGGGCCAAATTTTTTTTGGCGGCTTGTACATCGAATCGTTCATCACCAGCGGCGTGAAAATATATTCCTTCGCGAGATCATCGAGCGTGCGCCCCGTTAAGCGCTCGATAATTTCCGCCATCAAAATAATTCCGAGGTCGGAGTACACCATTTTCGTTCCCGGCTCCGACTCGAGTGGCTCGGCAAAAATCATTTTCAGCGTATCTGCTTTGCCTTTCGATGTGCGCCAGTACTCCTTAAACGGCGGCAGTCCCGACGTATGCGTCATCAAGTGCCGCACCGTCACACTATGCCGCCACTCCGGCTGCGGCCCGCTGGCCCACTCTGGCAAGTAGCGCTCGACCGGTGCATCGAGTTGCAACGGAGAATGAAAATCTCCCTCGACCAATTTTTCCACCAGCGTGGTGGTCACGATCACTTTCGTAAGTGACGCCACGTCGTACATTGTTGACAGTTTCACCTGCGGCGATTTCGCGTCGTAGCTCAACTTGCCGAACGCACGAAGCGCCACTCTGTCTTTGTATCCGACGGCCAGAGTCGCCCCAGGAAAAGCCTTGTCCGCAATGGCGCGTTCGATTACGTCAAACGCCGGTTGGAGCTGCGCTTCGTCGCGCGATTGCATCGGCTGCACGGTCATCGGATCCGCCGCCAGCTCGATTCCAAATCCCGCCTTCATCTCCACGCCCGGCACAGTCACCGGCAAATGCCCGCGCACCGCAATCTGTCCGAACAGCGCACGAGCCACGGAAATCTGCGCCACGTCGCTGATGCCAAACGCCGCAAGCCAAGTCTCCGCTTGCGGAAAATGTTCCACCAGATATGGACTGCCGAATCCAATCGTCACCACAGGCTTCCCGTTCTTATAAACTTTTTCCGCCAGCGCCGCTTGCTCCGCCGGAATATCCACATTCCCCTTGCGGTCGCTCACGCGAACAAAAAACGCCAGAATCGCCAAGTCGTACGTATCCGGCGCAGGCAATTTCAAATTGTCCGCTTTCACAAATCGCGTGTCCGCGCGCAGCGTAGTCAGCGAATCGACACGCGAGCGCAACTCGCGCTCCAGATCTTCTCCTGGATACGGCTCAGGGTCGGCGTAGAGCGCAACGAGCAGCGCCCGCGTCGGTTTGGTTCCGTCGAGCGGCAAGCGATGCGCCGTGTCCCGCAGCAGCGTCACGCCCCGATCCGAAATTTCCTGCGCTTCGCGCTGCCATTCCACTTTGCCGAAATTTTTGTTCAGCGCGTTCACATCCACCGAGCGCTCTTTGTAAAGTCCCAGCCGCGCCTTCGCCTGCAATATCCGCAGCACCGATGCGTCGAGCCGCTCGCGCGAGATGCGTCCGGATTTCACTGCGTTCCGCAGCGCATCGAACGCCGCGTCTGGCACCGGCGGCATGAGCAGCGCATCCGCTCCCGCCGCAAACGCGCGCACCGCAGCTTCTCCTGGCGCGTAACGCACTGTGATTCCGCCCATGTCCATCGCGTCGGTGACTACGAGTCCTTGATAACCGAGTTCTTGGCGCAAAAGTCCCGTCAAAATATTTGAGGAGAGCGTCGCGGGAGTATTTGCATCCGGCTCTAGCGCGGGAATCGAGAGATGGCCGGTCATGATGCTGTCGGCTCCAGCAGCGATCGCCGCGCGGAAGGGAACTAGTTCTAAACTTTCAAGGCGTTCACGGTCTGCGTGAATCACAGGCAGATCGATATGTGAGTCTGCGGCGGTATCGCCGTGTCCGGGAAAATGTTTTGCAGTCGCCAAGCCACCGTTTTCTCGCACGCCGCGGATGAACGCCGAAACGTATTCGGCAACTTTTTGCGGATTTTCGCCGAACGAGCGCGTGTTGATGATGGGATTATCCGGATTGTTGTTCACGTCCGAGACCGGAGCGTAGATCCACTGAATGCCGACGGCGCGCGCCTCGAGCGCGGTAATTTTTCCCATGGTGTATGCGTCCTTGGGATTGCCTGCGGCGGCGAGCGCCATTGCAGTGGGAAACGAAGTCCCTTCATCCAAGCGCATGGCGGTGCCGCGTTCGAAGTCCGCGCCGATCAGCAGCGGGAGTTTTGATTTTGCTTGCAGTTGATTCGTGAGAACCGCTGTGGGATAGGCCTGGCTTTTTACGATGCCTAGCGGCGAGCCTTGCGTGACGTTGATGAATCCGCCTACGTGGAGTTTCTCGACGTCGCGGATCATTTCCGCATACGCAGGCGCGTCCGTCGCGGTGAAACTTCCGTGATAGGTGGCGAAAATTACTTGGCCGACTTTTTCGTCGAGCGTCATTTTTCCTAGCGTCGTTTCGACCCATTGCGTGGCCGCGGGAGATAATTTCTGCGCGGGCTTTGCAAGCGCTGCGCTCTTCTTCGCGCTAGAGGCATCTTTCTTGGAGGAAATGGACGGCGTCGAAGCGACGGCGGGAGTGGAAGGAGCCTTGTTCTGACTGCGCGTCGTGTGGGCCATAAGAAAAAGAAATAAACAGAAAGAAATGAGCAGCAGAACGCCTGTACCGCGTCCTTTTTTCAAGTGTAGGTCTCCCGGTTGACGCCCGGATCCTGCGCCTGTATATAACACACGCACTTCAGGCTCACAACGCAGCCCCGAACGAAGCGTTCCAGAATATCATTGGTGACGCACAACCGGAGGGAATGCTTTGGCCAAACTTCATCGAAATCGAGGCTTTGAGAAAACGTTCGGCGTTGTACTGAGCCTCACTGCCATGCTCGCTCTTGGCATTCCCGCGCATGCTACCGTAAAAAAATCGCGTCGCCCTGGCCGCGTGCAGACAGGGATCGATGTTCTCGAAGCAGAAAAATTCGCACCGTTGCGCGGCAAGCACGTCGGACTCATAACCAATCACACCGGACTCGACGCACTCGGCCGCTCGACGATCGAACTATTTTTTCACGCACCCGGGCTTCAGCTTGTCGCGCTCTTCAGCCCGGAGCATGGGATCGCCGGACGCGCCGACGAGAAATATGCCTCTTCAAAAGATCCGACAACCGGGCTGCCTACTTACAGCTTGTACGGCGAATCGCTGCGGCCCACGGACGAAATGCTTGCGGGCATCGACACGCTTGTTTTCGATGTGCAGGATGCGGGCGTACGTTTCTATACGTACACCGCGACGATGGCGTACTGCATGGAAGAGGCTGCTAAGCACCACATTGCTTTTTATGTGCTGGATCGTCCCAATCTTCTGGGCGGCGATGTCATTGAAGGACCCCTACTTGATTCGGACAAAACAAGTATCGTGGGTTACTTTCCGCTGCCTATTCGCTACGGGCTGACTATTGGTGAGCTGGCGCAATTCTTCAATGTGGAAAATCACATTGGGTGCGATCTCCGCGTCATTGCCATGAAAAACTGGCACCGCAATTATTTTTATGAGAGCACCGGCATTCGCTGGGTGCCTCCGTCGCCCAATCTCCGCACGCTGAAAGGCTCGATTGTTTATCCCGGCATCGAAATTCTGCAAAACGCGGGCGTTTCGGTGGGACGCGGGACGGAGGCGCCATTCGAGGAATTTGGCGCGCCGTGGATGGACGGGGTCGCGGTCGCTGGTGAGTTGAATACACGCCATTTGCCCGGCTTGCGCTTTACCGATCAGCCTTTTATCCCTGTTTCCGGTCTTTACGCTGGGCAGCGTTGCGGAGGCGTGGGCATTCGCATCACGGACCGCGCCGCGGTCCGTTCCGTGCGCACGGGGTTGGAGATCGCCGTCATTTTGCAAAAACTTTATCCCGCGAAATTTGATCCGGCGAAATTGCTCTTACTTATCGGCAACTCAGAAACCATACGACAACTTCAAGCTGGAGTTTCGCCCGAGCAGATCGTCGCGAGCTGGTCCACGGACATGTCGAATTTTGATCAGACGCGCCGAAAATATTTTCTATATAAATAAGAAACCCAGTTTTGTCGGAAGAACGTTGCCAGGCAACCGCGGACGGCGGTACTATGAGCCGGAAGTAATTTGCTGCATGTGGATGCTGGCGCGGGAGCTGAAAACCTTGTCATATGAAAAGGCGATGCTGCTGGCTTCTCGAGACGAGGCCTTCAAGGCGACAATCTACGCCATGAATACATTGCTCGTTCATAAGGGAATTTACACACAGGACGAATTTCAGAAGGTTTTTGTTGAATGGGTGGAAAAAGAAGAAGCGAAGAAGGCTCGCGCGCACCACGGTAGCCACCCCGAGCCAGAATTCGCTTAAGATCGGCTTACTATGCGCATAGTCTCTCTTCTGCCGTCGGCCACGGAAATTCTGTTCGCTCTGGGCTTGGACAAAGAAATCGTTGGCGTAAGCCATGAATGCGATTATCCGCTGCGAGCGCGGACGAAGCGGGTGGTGATTCATTCGCGGCTGCCGCATGATGCGCCGCCCTTGGAGATCGACCGACTGGTCCGCGAATATGTATCGCGCGGCGAGAGCCTCTACTCCGTGGATGCTGATGCACTCGCCGAATTGGCGCCGGACTTAATCATCACGCAGGATTTGTGCCAGGTTTGCGCTGCGTCGCCGGATGATCTGGCTGGGACGCTCGCACGTTTTCCGCGTCTTCCTGAGGTTCTGTGTTTGAATCCGCAGGATTTGGGCGATGTGTGGCGGGACATTTTGTGGGTTGGCGAGGCGGCTTGCCGCGGACATGAAGCGGAAACTCTGCTGACGAAAATCGGAACGCGGCTTGGCGAACTCGAAAGCCAACTCGAGGGCATCAAGCATCGCCCGCGTGTTGCGATTCTCGAATGGCTTGAGCCTTTTTACGTTGCGGGGCATTGGGTGCCGGAAATGATAGAGGTTGCCGGCGGGAAAGATGCGCTTGGGCGGAAGCGCACGCCTTCGTTTCGCGTTACTGCGGAAGATGTGATCGATGCCGCTCCGGAAATTCTCTTGATCGCGCAGTGCGGTTACAGCGCGCAGCAGGCTCGCGATGAATACAACGCCATGACATTTCCTGAAGAGTGGAGCGCGATTCCGGCGGTGCGCAACTCTCGTGTGCACGCGTTGGACGCGAGTGGATATTTTTCGCGCCCAGGGCCCCGACTGATCACCGGTATCGAAACACTCGCGAAAATTCTGCATCCGGAAGTCGCGGTCAGTCCGGAAGCGGAGAGCGTCGCGATGCCCATCAGCGGCCCGGCTGTCACGGCGCAAGCACCTTCCGTACGGGCTGCTTCTGCTTACTGAGCGTTCCCAATTATAGAGTGGTGAGAGTTGTTGAGAAAAGCGGCAGCAGGGCTGCCGCACTCCAAGTCGGCTCTTCGCAATGTTGTGCGGGACGTGAATCCCTCACGGTTCCCCACATCGATTTCGTGGTAAGGCAATTCTTGGTCACGCGGCGTAGAACGCCGTGCCGAAGTTGTGGTAAGTTACATGTAACCCGCCGGGAGGGTGGACATGGGAACAAAGAGCCGACCGAAGACATCCCGCGATAAGGTAAGAGCGCATCGCGGGCGCCTGCGCAAGCAAGGTTTACGGCCAATTCAGATTTGGGTGCCCGACCTACGCTCTCCCGTCTTCGTGGAGGAGGCCCACAGGCAGTCCCTCGCGGTGGCCAAGAGTTCCAGCGCCAAGCGGGATCAGGACTTTATCGATGCGATCTCCGACGCGGACGCGACGTGAAGCGAGGAGAGATTCGGATGGTGGCAGGCGGCCTCGATTATTCCGGGAAGCCACGCCCGGTGGTGATCCTGCAAGACAATCGTTTTGACAGGACGGACTCTGTTACGGTGTGTGCGTTCACCACGGATGCGACCGAGGCACCGCTGTTTCGGCTGCCGATCAAGCCGAGCGAAAGCAACGGATTGCGAGCGGAGTGCCGGTTGATGGTGGATAAGGTGACAACGGTTCCAAAAATAAAGCTTGGGATTCCTATTGGCCAGCTTGCCGATAAGGATATGCTCCGGCTGAATCGCGCAGTGTTAGTCTTCTTGGGTATTGCTGCTCCCCTTGGCGAATAGCGGTCAGAATCGCCACCGTGCAAGTACGGGGGCTGTACGAAGCGCTGGTAAAAATCCTGCATCCCGGAGTTGCGGTCAGCTCGGCCGCTGAGGACATCGGGACCCCATCGCTTCGCGAGTGACCAGTTTTCTGTCGTCACTCCGCTCCGCCTCGGCCTGATTCCCGTAGTTCAATACATGCTCTGGAGGTCAGATGAACACAGCTGAGTCGATTGGCGGGCTCGTTGAATTCCAAACGTTCTACAATCGTGGCAAGGTGTCGTCAGTACGCTAGTTTGGCACATGGCACATCGTGGGAAGGGAGTCGTCGCATGAGAATGCTTTGGCAGGACTTTCGTTTTGGTGTGCGCATGCTGCGAAAGAGTTCTGGGTTTACTCTGACCGTCATCCTTACCCTCAGCCTTGGGATCGGGTTGAATTCCGCGATTTTTAGTCTCGTAAGCGGGATCTTGTTGCGGGAGCCCCCGGTCCGAGATGCGAGGCGCGTAGTTGCAGTGACATTGGCGAACCCTGAAAAAGGTGAGGAAAGGAGTCCGGCTTCCGCACGAGAGTTTGCCGCACTTCGCGAGCAAGGCCGGGTCTTCAAGGAAATAGCAGCGGCTTCCTACCAAGAGGTCGTATTGACCGGGCGCGGCGAACCTGAGCGTGTGATACTGGCTCAAGCGAGCCAAAACTATTTTGAACTTTTCGGCGCGTCTGCACAGTTCGGTCGAACTTTTACACCCGATGAGAACTTGGCGAAACAGAAGTTCGACGCTGTCATCAGCTACAACCTGTGGCAGGGGCGGTTCGGCGGCGATTCCGGAATCATCGGCAAGACGCTAACACTTGCTCAACAGAATTACACAGTGGTCGGAGTGATGCCAGCGGAGTTCAATTACGCATATATTCCGTGCGACGTGTGGACCCCAGAATCGTTTGTCACTCAATCCCTTCGTCCTGATCAACGCGATATGCGGAATTTGAATGTCTTGGCGCGACTGACAGACGGCGTAAGTATCCAGGATGCTCAGGCTCGAACGGCAGCGACAATTGAACACTTAGAAAAAAACAATCTCGTTGATAAGGGCTGGACTCCAAGGTTGATAGGCCTGCGGGAAGTGCTAGTTGAACCTAACGTTCGTACGGCGATCCTGTTTCTTACCGGCGCTGTTGGATTTGTCTTATTGATCGCGTGCGCTAATGTCGCCGGATTGTTTCTAGCGCGCTCCGCAGCTCGCCAAAACGAATTCGCGGTTCGCGCGGCCCTAGGAGCCGGTCGTTGGCGGCTGATGCGGCAGTTGCTCGGAGAAGGTCTTCTGCTGGCAGTGTTCGGCGGCGGTTTTGGCATGCTTTTGGCCGTCATAGTGTTGAAATTCCTGCGGTCTAATTTGGACTTTGATCCTCAAACGGCTTGGCTCGCTGGAAAAATCGAGATCAACAGCGCGGTCTTGCTTTTCACACTGGCAGTCTCTTGTCTTACGGTGCTGCTGTTCGGATTGATGCCAGCTGTTCAAAGCTCGACTCCTGATCTTCACACGACACTGAAGGAAGGCGCGCGAACTGCATCGCCCGGCGCAAGGCGAACGAGAGTGCGGAGTGGGATTGTGGTTGGGCAAATCGCATTGTCTATGATTCTCATGGTCAGCGTCGGAGAATCGGTCCAACTCGTGATCATGGAAGCACGCGCTCGATTGGGATTTGATCCGCAGCAGGTGCTCACAGTTCCGTTGTCTCTTCCCGACTCGAAATATTCTGACCCCGCCAAGCAAGCGGATTTTTTCAGGAATGTAGTCGAAAGAATTCAGGGCTTGCCGGGGGTACAGTTTGCGGGCGCGACAAGAGAACTTCCTGAGTCCGCCCCAGACCGAGTCCCTTTTGAAGTTGCAGGTCACGCCGCGTTGAGGGCAGAAGACCGCCCGCTGGCTTCAAAATATTTTATTTCACCGGACTATTTCCGCGTGATGAGCATTCCTTTATTGAGAGGGCGGCAGTTCTCGCTTTTTGATGGTGCCAGCGCTTCGAGCGTAATAATCGTTAATCAGACATTCGTGAAGCGTTTTTTGCCGGCGAGCGAGCCGATAGGAACAATCCTTCATACCTACCCTGGAAGGGGCGGCGTGCTGGATTCTAGCGAAATTGTCGGGGTGGTCGGGGACGTTATCGACCGCGTGGGGCAGAACGGGGATGTTGCGCAGATGTACGTACCTTTTCTTCAAGATCCGCAGAACGCGATGATGGTCGTAGCTAGTGGCGGGGATCCTGCCGCGCTTGCCTCTGCCGTGCGGGACTCCGTGTGGGCCATAGACAAGGATCAGCCGATTGGAAGCATCAACAGTATGAAGCAAGTGCTTGCTCGAAAGGGCGGCGGCGATCGGTTGCTTGGAGGACTCCTTGGGACTTTCACTGCGCTGGCGCTGGGGCTCGCGGCGATAGGGATCTACGGCGTGGTCTCGCACATGGTGGCGCAGCGGACGCATGAGATCGGAGTGCGGATGGCGCTTGGCGCGGAGAAAGGAAGCGTGTTCCGACTAGTGGTCGGACGTGGAGTATTTCTTGCGGGAATTGGGACCGCCTTGGGGTTCGTTCTAGCTCTGCCCATCCCACGATTCCTCGCGAGCGCGCATCCCGATTCATGGGCGCGTAGTTTAGCTGTCTTGGCGATTGCCCCGTTGCTGGCCATCGCAGCGGCGCTGCTGGCGTGTTACCTCCCAGCGCGGCGAGCGATGCGCGTCAATCCCACGGTTGCTTTGCGTTGTGAATAGCTGACTCGCGGATTAAATCTAAGAATCCCGCTTCTTGTCCGTGCGTGGTAGTGATTTTTTTTCGCGTCGATTAGGTTTTCGCAGCGTCAACAATTGAGGCTCGTCTGCTCCAGCGGCGATAGAAGGGTAGGCCGGCGAGGATTAGGAGCAAGCCGATGGAGGAACGGCCTGGGCGGTCTAGCCAGATGTTGATGGTGAGGGCGAGGGCGCCGGCTACGAAGAGGCCGGGGACCCAGGGGTAGCCCCAGCAGCGGTAGGGGCGGGCCATGTTGGGTTCGGTGTAGCGCAGGCGGAATAACGCGACGACTGCTAGGCCGTAGAAAATCCAGCCGGCGAAGATAAATAGATTTGTGAGTTCCTCGAACGTGCCTGTCAAGGCCATCAGACTAGCTAGGACGCATTGAAAAATTAGGGCGCGGGCTGGGGTGCGGTATTTTGGGTGAACGCCGTCGGCAATTTTGAAGAAGATGCCGTCGCGGGCCATGGCGTAGGCGGGGCGGGCGCCGCTGAGGACCGAGGAGTTCATGGAGCCGAGGGCGCTGATGACCATGGCTACGGTGATCCACGCGGCGGCGATGGGGCCTGCTACGTGTTGGACTACGTCGGAGGCGATGTGCGGAGAAGCGGCGACCGCGTCGAAGGGAAGGACCTTTAGGCAGGCGGCGCTGAAGAGAAAATAGATTAGGGCGACTAGTGAGACGCCGCCGACCAGCGCGCGCGGGAAATTTCTTTGGGGATTTTCTACTTCAGAGCCGACTAGATTTAAATCTTCCCATCCATCGTAGGCCCAGAGAGCGGCGGCGAGGGCGGCTAGAAATGCGCTAAGGACGCTGCCGTTTAGTGCGGCGGGCCAGATGGGATCGGGAGCGCGGGGTGGACCTGCGGGGGAGAAGAACGCGACGCCAATTACGATGGCTACGGAAGTGATTTTGATTGCGGTGAGAAAAACCTGGACTGCGCCGCCAAGGCGGACGCCTAGATAGTTGATGGCGGTCATGGCGACGATCCAGAGAACGGCTAGCGGTTGCGCCCAGGTGAAGACGAAATCGTAGGGCTTGATCCACGCTGTGAGTCCGGGGATGACGATGTGCAGGGTGAAGAGCGGGGCGGCTACTACTGGTAGAAGAAAACTTAAGAAGCGCATTAGGCCTGCGGCGATCGAGGAAAGGGAGCTGGGGCGGCCTACTATGGAATGCATCCAGCCGAAGAGAAAGCCCCAGGCGGGGCCGAAGGCGCGGCGGAGGTAGGCGTATTCGCCGCCTGCTTCGGGGATGGCGGCGCCTAATTCGGCGAAGGAGAGTGCGCCGAACAGGGAAAGGATTGCGCCTACGATCCACGCGGCGAAGACGACCGAGACGGTGCGGCCTTCGCGGGCCATTTCGGCGGGTTTGAGGAAGATGCCGGTGCCGATCATGGTGCCGACGACGATGGCGCCGGAGGCCCAGGCGCCGAGGCCGCGGATTAGGTCGAGACGTTTTTCGTTCATGAGATCTTGAGTGGAGATTCAATCATATTTTGGCGTACGCGCGGAAGGGCACGATGAATCGTGCCCCTACAACTTCGTGCTTGGTTTTTCATGCGGACGCGCTTTCTGGTTTGCGGAATCGGCTTACGGCGCTGCCGGCCGCGAAAGTCACGACTGCGCCGATTAAGACGTACCACGTGAAGGCGACGTGGGTATAGCGCCAAACACAGAGAATCGTGGCGAGGCCTAGAAACATCCCGGTGAGGGCACCGGTGGCGGTGGCTTTGCGGTCGAGCGTGCCCAGGAGGAAAAGACCTAGGAGGCTGCCGAAGGGTAGGGAAGCTACGGTTAGACCCGTTTCGAGTAGCGGGCCCCACTTTACGAAGCCGAAGCACATTAGGATTGCGCCCCAGACTAGAGTCATGCGGCGCGAGAGGCGGAGGAATTTTACGGGGTCGGCGGAATGGCCGCGGAGTTTGGAGAAATCGAGGACGCTGGAGGCGGCTAGGGAATTGAGGGAGCCGCTGGCGTTGGACATGGCTACCGCGACGATTGATGCGAGTAGCAATCCGGCTAAACCCGTTGGCATTTCGCGGACTAGGAAGAGTGGGAGGATGCGGTCGGGGCGTTCGCCTGGGGCGAGGAGTGGGGAGTGTTGCGCGAAGACGTAAAGCAAAACGCCGATCAGGAGAAAAATTGTGAATTGAATTAGGACGATTGCGCCGCTGGTGAGGAGGGCGCGGCGGCTGTCTTTTTCGTTGCGGGCGGCTAGGAGCCTTTGGACGATGGTTTGGTCGGTGCCGTGACTGGCCATGGTTAGGAAGGCGCCGCCGATCAGGCCGGACCAGAAGGTGTATTTGGTGGCCAGGTCGAAAGTGAAATCGAAGACTTGGAGTTTGTGGCCGGCGGCTGCTGCGACTTGCGTTACTTCGGTCCATCCGCCGGGGATGCGGTGAAGGAGGACCCAAAATGTTACGGCGCTGCCGGAGAGGTAGAGGAGGAGCTGGGCGACGTCGGTCCAGATGACTGCTCTCATGCCGCCTTCGAAGGTGTAGAGGATGGTGAGGGCGATGACGATGAGGACGGCGAGGCGTTCGGAAGTGCCGAGGACTACGCTGACGACAAGAGCGATCGCGGAGACGCGGACGCCTTCGGCGATGGCGCGTGTGATGAGGAAGGTGCTGGCGGCGACGGCACGCATTTTTTCGCCAAAGCGTTTTTCGATGAGCGCGTAGGCGGTGAGGAATTGGCCGCGAAAATAGCCGGGGAGGAGGAGAAGAACGATTAGGACTCGGCCGATCAGATAGCCGATCACCAGTTGAAGAAAGGTCATGTTGCCGGCGTAGGCGATGGCGGGCGTGCCGATGATGGTGAGAGTGGAAGTTTCTGTCGCGACGATGGAGAGAGCCAAGGCCCACCACGGGGCGGTTCGGCCGCCGAGAAAATAGTCTAGGCTGACCGCTTCGCGGTTGCTGCTGGCAATTTCTTTTTTGCTGCGGCGGAAGCGCATCCCTAGCGCGGTTACGGCTAGGAGGTAGGCGATGACGATGGCTAGGTCGAGTGGGTGGATGCGCATTGGTGGTTTGCGACGCGTGGAGCGGCTTGCGCCGCGCGTTCGCCAATTTTTCTCGTCGCTCCTGCCATATATGAGCTCGATGCTTCGCGCCGGCTGTTTTGTCGTTCAAAAGTGAACCGAGAATAGTGGCAGGTCGCACGCAGGTCAAGAAATCCCTGTCGACTGAGGCAGCTCGACCGCGAGTTTGGCTACTCCAGATTGCTTCGGCGGGCAGGCGCCCACGTTTGCGCACGCCGTTTTCTTCCACGGATGCATTGAGTGCGATTCTCGCTTAAACTTTTTGTATGCGCTTTGTCTTGGGATTTGATGGCGGCGGCACGAAGACGGACTGCGTGTTGATGGATGAGTCCGGGACGATTCTGGCGCGGTCGCAGGCGGGGCCTTCGAATCCGCTGCGTGTCGGATTTGGCGCGGCGATTAATTTTATTCGCGAGGCGGCGCGGCAGGCTCTCGCGCAATCGGGTTTGTCCGAGAGTTCAACTCCTGCAGCGCTTTGCGCTGGGCTCGCGGGAGCGGGGCCGCCGGAATCCGCGAAAAAGATTCGCGCGCTTCTTGCCGCGGAATTTCCAAAATCGAAGATTCAGGTTTGCACCGACCTCGATCTCGCGTTGGCAGCGACGGGCGACGGACCGGTGATTGTGCTGTTAGCGGGGACGGGTTCGTTTGCAGTCGGGCGGAACGCGGCGGGCGAAACGGCGCGCGCGGGTGGATACGGTTCGCAAATCGGGGACGAAGGCAGCGCATACGATATTGGACGGCGCGCGGTCTTGACGGCCATGCATGAAAACGACCGCAAGGGGGCTGACTCAGTGCTCGGGCAGCGGCTTTTGCGCGAACTGGGTTGTGCGGACTGGTCCGAGGTCAAGGCGCGGGCGCAGGCTGCGTCGGATGAAGTTTTTCCGCGGTTGTTTTCCGTCGTCGTGATGATAGCGGATTGGAGAGAAACTTCTTCCGAGACTTCGGCTGAGGCTGCAGCCAAGAGTTTGGCGCAAGGCATACTTCGTGCCTCCGCGCTTGATCTTGCTTCGCTTGCGGAAAATCTCGCGGAGCGTTTGCATTTGCGCGGGATGCCATTCTTGCTGGCGAAGACTGGCGGCATGATCGGGCGATGCAAATTTCTCGAGGCCCAGCTCGACGAGCGGCTTCGCAGCTCGTTCCCTAAGGCGGAGATTGGACTGCTTCGTGTTTCGCCAGCGGAAGCCGCCGCGAAACTCGCGCTGCGCCTGCTGTCTTCTGGGACTGCAACAAGCGGGAATGCTGCTGGTGAAATTGACATCGATGAGGATGCATCAGGGCACTGACATGGCAGGCGAGGATAAAAATAGGGATCGGGCGTTCGTTGCGTCCGGCGATGAGTTGGCGGCTTTACTTCACCATCCTGACGCGGATGTGCTGCTTGCGCTGCTTGACAATCCTTCGCTTGAGGAAACGCAGCTGTGCATGCTGCTCGAACGAAAGAATCTGCCGGGCGAAATTCTGGAAGAAGTGGCGCGGCGGAAGCCCTTGCTGAAGAATTATCGCGTTAAGAAGGCGCTGGCGTTTCATCCGCGCACGCCCCGGCTTGTCACGCTGCGTTTGTTGCGCGACCTGTACTTAATGGACCTCGTGCAGTTGACGCTTTTGCCGGGGATTCCGACGGAGTTGAAACGGAATGCAGAGGACCAACTGGCTTCGCGGCTGCCGCAACTGCCGCTTGGACACAAAATCACTTTGGCGCGGCGCGGGCCTGCGCGTCTTGTCGGAGCGCTTCTCGCGGAAGGGCACGCGCAAATCGTTACCATCGCTCTCGACAACGCGTACCTGACGGAAGCACAAGTATTGAAAGTGCTTTCGCGCGAAAAAATCCCTCCAGGTGTGGTACGCACCATTTCGCAGCACCGCAAATGGTCGATTAGCTACAACGTGCGGCTTGCGCTGGTGCGGCATCCCTTGTCGCCACTGGCAACCGTGCTTGCTTACTTGCCTGAGTTGACCGTTTCCGACTTGCGCGAACTGGCCTCGCCGGGGATTGTTTCAGAGAGCCTGCGCAAGTATTTGCAAGCGGAAGTGCAGCGGCGAATTCGCGCGGGAGAAAAATCTGCGCGGAAGGACGATACCCCAGGGCCAGCGGCTGCGTCTAATAAAGACTAAGCGGTGTCCTTTACCCAAGGGCTGGAGATCACTCTCGAGGCAGTGTGTCCGGCAAGAGCGGCTGGATTGCTGGGAACAAAACACCCGTCTCCGGCGTCGTATGGGTGTGCTCTTAGCAGGCGTATGCTTGAGGCGAACGAGCGGCGAGATGGCGGTGGCGCCGCACCTTGGAATCCTTGGCAGGAGGGTTCACCGAGTTAATGGGCAGTGGGGACCAATCGGCCCGACGATCCGACCGACGCTGGGCAACGCGTTACACTTTTCGCGCCAACCTCGAGATCGAATGGGGTTCGGCAGTCTTGCGCGCCAGCACGCGCGACATCAGCTCGAATGGCATGTTCATCGAATCGGCCAACCCCTTGTGGATTGGCGCGGGTTTTACAGCACATTTGGTTTTGGACCGGCCAGTCAAAGTCGATTGTTCGGTGAAGCGCATCGAGCCTGGGCTTGGCATGGGCGTCACGGTGAAGCTTTCCGAAGGGCAACACGAGCAGCGCTATCACGATCTTCTGACTTCTCTCTCCCACACAGGTTCTTAAGCTCGTCTTATACTATCCATGCGGCAGCACGCATTGAGTCGCGTTGCTTGCGCGGCATGAATAAGTATTCGCCCCCTTCGTTCGGAACGGCGTTTGAGGTCGTATGAGTTTGACCAGATGCCTTGATTGCGGTTCCCCGCGAACCGCGGACCAGTGTCCCTCTTGCGGCTTGACGTCGGTTGCGGCCGAACTTTTGTTCCGCCGGCGGCTGGTGGCGCGAACTGCGATCTTTTTGGTGGGTTCGCTTGCTTTCCCTTACGTCAGCCAGATTTATCCTCCCTTGGATTTGGACCTGATGCTGGTGTTTTTTGGGTTGTTCTTTTTCTTGGCGCTGACGATTGCGGTGATTCTGGAGAGCCGGGCGCGGCAGCACAAGGAGATCGAAGTTCTGAAGCGCATTTACGCGGGACTTATTCCACTGCCTTGGATTCTCGGCGCGACGCTTTTCGTGAACGGGCGGCTCGATTCGCAGAAAAATCTGGCGTACCATCCAAGTTCCGTCGTCAGTAAATTCAATATGAAGGGAATCGTGCGTGGGAGCCGGCGCTTGCACGTGCATTCCTGGCGCGCGGGACAGAAGATCGAGGGTTTGGCGGTGGATGCGGATGATTTCGACCGGTTTCAGGTTGGCGACACGGTGGTGGTGGCCGTGGAACCGGGGGCGCTGGGGATTGCGTGGTATTACGGGGTGTATCGGAGATGAAGGGTTGTTTAAGGGGCTAAGAAAAGCAAAGACAGAAGAAAAAGCGAAGGCAGAAGAAAAAGAAAGAGCACAGGCAGGAGTGCCTGTTCTACGGAATCAATAGGCGGGTTTGCCGTCGGGCTTGAGGGGCAAATTAATGTCCAGGTAGTGGCCGTTCTTACCGAAGCGAAAGCGCACGCGACGGACCATCAAGCCGACGTCGCGCATTTTCCAATCCGAAATTTCGATGGGGTCGCTCGGAAGGTCGGAGAGCGACCATTCGACGTTGTCGCCCTGCGGCTTCACGGTTTGCGGATCGACCTCGTAAACTTCGGCTTCCTTTAGGTCCAGATAGAGAAAGCGTTTCCACAGTCTCACAAGCAGCGCGTCGCGCTTTTCTGAATGGTAGATATTCCAGGTTTGCGGCGCTTCGTCGTTGAAGCGGACGATGGCGAATTGCAGTGGCTTCCAGACAGCCCTTTTCCCAGGAGACGCCGCTTGGGGAACCGTTGAGAAAAGAATTAGCGCTAGAACGATGGCTGTTTGCATTCCTAAAATCAATTCACAACTTCGCTGAAGGATTTGTCGAGGAGGCGGATGGCTTCGTCGACGTCGGGTTTGGTGGTGTTGAGCATGGGGGCGAGACGAAGGACGTTGCCCATTAGGCCGCCTTTGCCGATGAGGAGGCCGTTGTCGCGAGCGCGTTCCATGACTTGCGTGGTTTGCGCAGGCGCGGGCTCTTTGGTTTTGCGGTCTTTCACTAGCTCGAGCGCTTGCATGAGGCCCATGCCGCGGACGTCGCCGATGAGCGGGTATTTTTCTTGCAGTTCTTCGAGCTTGGCGCGGAAGTAGTTGCCTACCGTGTGAGCGTTTTCGCGGAGGTCGTCTTCTTCGATTAGTTCGATGGTGGCGCGGGCGGCGGCGCAGGTTACTGGGTTGCCGCCAAATGTGGCGATGTTGAGACCCTGGAACCCGGCGGCTATTTCCGGTGTGGTGACTGTGAGGCCCACCGGGATGCCGTTGGCCATCCCTTTCGCGCTGGTGAGAATGTCTGGAGTCACTTCCCACTGTTCGATGCCGAACCATTTTTTGCCGGTGCGGCCCCATCCTGTTTGTACTTCGTCGGAGATGAAGAGGCCGCCGTACTTTTTCACGATGTTGAAAACGATTTTGAAATATTCCTTGGGCGGGGTGATGAAGCCGCCGACGCCTTGGATGGGCTCGGCTATGAACGCGGCGATGTTGCCGCTCGTGCCGGTCTGGATGAGATTTTCGACGTCGCCGGCGCAAGCCACTTCGCATTCGGGATATTTCAGGTGCAGCGGGCAGCGGTAGCAATAAGGATTAATTGCATGCGCGATGCCGACGCTGATGACGGCGGCTTTGCGATAGGGAGCGTGGGCCGTTACGGATTTCATGAGCGAGGAGCCGCCGGAATAGGCGTGGCGGAGCGCGACGACATCGAAACTGCCGGTGGCCATGCGCGCGATTAGGATCGCGGCTTCATCGGCTTCGCTGCCTGAACTGGTGAAGAAACTCGACTGTAGATTACCGGGAGTAATCTGGGCGATTTTTTCGGCCAGAGCGACGATTTGCTCGGTCGGATAGAGCGTCGACATGTGCTGCAGCTTGTTGACCTGCGCGTTGATCTTGCTGGTGATTTTCGGGTTGCAGTGGCCCACGGAGACGGTCAAGATGCCGCCAAAAAAATCGAGGTATTTGCGCCCTTCGACATCCCAGACGTGCTGCATTTCGGCGTGGTCGGCGACGAGCGGATTTTGGTAGTAATTCGTCACTGACGGCCAGATGTATTTTTTGTGCTTGCTGATGGCTTCTTCGCTGCGCGACATCGTTGATGGCACCGGCTTTGCGGGCGTGGTCATGGACGCTTCCTCGGCTTAGGTTATTTGCCGTTCGAGTGTACGACGCAGTTCAACATGCGGCAAGCAGGTGCAAACCGGCGGCCGCTTACTGGTTGACGTTTACCGGACAACAGTATACTCTGGAGTTGTGATCCGTTCCTTTCGTTGCGCGGATTCCGAGCGACTCTTCCAGCGGGAAACGGTGCGCCGCTTTAAGGCTATCGAGCGGCAAGCCCTGCGGAAACTGGACATGTTGGATGCCGCACCCGATATCCGAACACTGGCGGCGCTGCCCGGGAACAGGCTGGAAAGCTTGAAGGGCGATCGGAAGGGGCAGTACAGCATTCGCATCAATGAGCAGTGGCGCATTTGTTTTGTCTGGCTGGAAGGTCATGCCTATGAGGTCGAGATTGTGGATTACCACTAGGAGAGTGCGATGGCGAAAAAAGTCAAACCAGTGCATCCTGGCGAGATTCTGCGAGAAGAATTCATGGCCCCTCTAAAGTTGAGCATGAACCGAATGGCGATGGATTTGCGCGTTCCGGTAACGAGGATTGCCGACATCGTCCACGAGAGGCGCGGCATTACCGCGGACACAGCGCTTCGCTTTGCGCGTTACTTCAAGAATGCCCCGGTGTTTTGGATGAACCTCCAGACTCGCTATGACCTGGAAGTTGCTGAAGATGAAATCGCGGTCAAGGTTGCGCGCGACGTACAGCCTTTGGAAAGTGCGAACCTTTAGCGAAATCCTTCGAGGACAACCCCTCAAGGTACAAAGCTGGAAACGTTTCGCGAATGAACTTCTTGTCTGCTGCTGAAGCGGACGCAAGCTTCGTGATCTTGGCAATCGTTCGTTTCGGCTCATCCCTTCGAATCTTCGCGTGATGGCCGCAATAAGATGTTTCGCCGCCATTGAAGTAGCCTCTAAGCCTAAGTATGTCTCCTCAATTCTTCGGTGACAGGCGTCAGTTCTGGGAAAATCTAGCCGAAAAACGAAGGCTGAAAGCTTACGGGACCCTACCGCCGCGATGGGTTGTTCTTCGCTGCGTCCTACCTACCCATTGAGCGACTTCATGCATCAAAGGCGGGGGTTTCGGACCCGTAGTACCGAATACGCGAGGAGAATAGCGATGGCGAAGATGAAGGCAGCGGTGGCCACGAAGGCAGGCGGGAATTTTGAGATTCAGGAGCGGGAAATACCCAAGCCGGGGTTTGGCGAGCTGCGGATTGAAGTACAAGCGTGTGGAGTTTGTTTCAGCGATCATCTGTTAAAAGATGGGCTGTGGCCTGGATTGGTGTATCCACGCGTGCCGGGGCACGAAGTTGCGGGCGTGGTGGATGAAGTGGGCGAGGGAGTGACGGAATGGAAGAAGGGTGATCGTGTGGGGACGGGGTGGCACGGAGGGCACGATTTTGTATGCGACTCGTGCCGACGAGGAGACTTTGTTGCTTGCAAGAATGAAGCGATTACCGGCTTCACGCGCGATGGAGGATACCAGGAATACATGCTGGCCAGGCATGAAGCAGTGGCTCGGATTCCAGATGATCTGGACTCGGCAGAGGCGGGGCCGCTCCTGTGCGCCGGTGTTACCACGTTTAACTCGCTGCGACATAGCGGAGCGACAGTCGGCGACTTGGTCGGGGTGCAGGGAATCGGCGGCTTGGGGCATTTGGGAGTTCAGTTCGCCGCAAAAGCTGGGTTTCGCGTCGCGGCCATCGGACGCGGCCCGGAAAATGCGGCCTTGGCTAGGAAACTGGGGGCCTCTGCTTACATTGATACGAATGCGGCGAACCCTGCGGAGGAACTGATGAAGATGGGAGGCGCTAAGGTGATACTGGCAACCGCGCCAAATGCGAAGGCGATAGCGGCGTTGATAGGCGGGCTCGGTGTCGGCGGGAAATTGCTAGTTGTGGGCGCACCGTTTGAACCGATGGAAGTGTCGGTGCTATCGCTGCTTACGGCTAGGCGAGACATTCAGGGATGGCCGAGCGGAACGGCGATGGATTCGGAAGATACACTGCGATTTTCGTCGCAGGCTGGCGTGAAGGCGATGATTGAAAAGTACCCGCTGGAAAAGGCGAATGAGGCGTTTGCGCGGATGATGAGCGGGAAGGCGCAGTTTCGCGTGGTGCTGACTATGTAGGGAGAACCTGAGCGCACAAGTAGGAACGGTAACAGTGTGGAGTGCGATGGTGATTCGGGCAGCAACCGCAAGTGACAGCGAAGCCATTTGGAAGATCCTCGAACCGGTGATTCGGGTGGGGGATACGTACACCTTGCCGCAGGATATGAGTCGCGAGGAGGCGCTAGCCTATTGGAACGCGCCGGGCCACGAAGTGTTCGTCGCGGAAGAAAACCAAGAGATCGTCGGGACGTATTATTTGCGCGCGAATCAGAAGGGCGGAGGAGCGCACGTTGCGAATTGCGGGTACATGACCGCGCCATCAGCGAGCGGGCGAGGCGTTGCGCGGGCGATGTGCCAGCATTCGCTGGAACGCGCCAAGGGCCGAGGATTTCGCGCGATGCAATTCAATTTTGTCGTCGCTAGCAACGAGCGCGCAGTGCGGCTGTGGTTGGGCATGGGCTTTGAAATTGTCGGGCGGCTTCCGCTAGCGTTTCTGCATCCGAGGCTGGGCGCTGTCGATGCGCTAGTGATGTACCGGCACTTGTAACTGCGCATAGTGAAGCGTGGATGCACTTCTGTGAGGCACCTCTCTAACGACACTCTGTTTGGACACTACGGCCAGAAGCCTCCCTTGCGTATAATGACGCGCTATGGCTTCGCGTCCTTCCCTCATCGGCCGAACATTTCGCATGCTTGGACGGGTATTTCCGCGATGCGGCATGATTTCACAGGCAATCGCGTTCAATTTGTTTCTGGCGTTTTTTCCGGCGCTGCTCATCATGGTGGGATTCGCAACCAGCCGTATCGGTGGGCGAACCAGCCTGCTTGATTTGATCACGGATCTCACGGCATTTCTGCCTCCGGGAAGCCAGACCATTGTTTCCGAGTTTTTGGTGAAGCGCGGGCCGGATGCCTGGAAACTTGCGCTGTTGGGATGGACGGGGACGCTGCTTGCTGGCTCGCAGGTGATGAGACTGCTGATGGAAGGGATTCATCGAATTTATGGGGATCAGGAGAAGCCGGGATTTTTGCACCGGCAACTTCGTGGATTGGTGCTGCTTCTGGTGACGATTGCACCGCTGCTGGCAGCGGCAATACTCGGCGTTCTTGGACGGCCAATCCGGCGCTGGCTCGCAATGGAACTGGGCCCACAACATATCCTGCAGGGGTGGTGGACGATTTTCTTTCCCGCGGCGGCGATTGTGCTGGCGATGCTGGCGCTTACGGTGATTTATAGAGTGGCTCGGCCGGGTGAGGAGAGTCTGCGAAACGTCTTGCCGGGGGCGATGGTGGCGACTTCGTTGTGGTGGTTGGCGAACGTGCTCTTTGGATATTACGTGCGGCGAGTGCCGTACAATGTGGTTTACGGAGGGCTTGCGGCGGTCATTGGATTGATGGTGTGGATGCAGCTTTCGGCGGTGATCATATTTTTGGGGGCTGCGTGGAATGCGGAATTGGCAGAGAACCGGCGGGGGCGCGGGACTATGGCAAAAGTACGCGCCTAAAGGAAACGGTTGAACGGCACTACGGAATCATATGGCTGAACAATTGGTTCACGTGGAATGCTATTCGGGTCATAGGGCGGAAGAGCGGCCCGTGCGCATCTTGTTTGAAGCGCAGACATTAGAGGTCGCGGAAGTGGAGGACCGTTGGTATTCGCCGGGAGCGACCTATTTTCGGGTGCGGGCAGAAAGCGGAGACTGCTATGTTTTGCGGCGTGATGACGCTCAGGATGTCTGGAGCCTGACGGCCTACCGGGCGGCGGGCAATCGCGTTGACACAAAAATTAACCAGAGCGTATAGTCATTTTGCGAGTGTGGTCCCAAGGTTCCCCCGTGGTGCCGGTCCTCCAGAGAGCCGGCGGTGCCTGCGGATGCGGATCAGAGAAGGAAAAGGATGTCCTACCTACCGCAGTTCCCGTTCGCGCGGCGCTGGAAGTGTGTTTGCTTGGTGCTACTGCTGAACGCAGTGGGCGGTCCCGTTCGTGCCCAAGCGCCGCCTCTGCCTGACCCTCCCTCGGCTAGTCCGACTGCGCAAACCCCTGCAGAGCCAGCAAAGCCGCAAGCGCCTGCTGCGACCGATAACGCGGAAGTCTCGAGCCGCGATACGGCCCCCACATTCAGAGTTCGCGTGAACCTTGTGCTGGTGCGCGTGGTGGTGCGCGATCAGCAGGGGAAGGTAGTGCCCAATCTCCACAAGGAAGATTTTCAGCTTTCGGACAACCGCAAGCCGCAAATAATCTCCACCTTTAGCATGGAGACGCCAGAATCGCGTGTGGTTGCGACCACGACCAGCGCCGATCCGAATGTTCCAGCGGATCCGGAGGCAGCGAAGGCGATAGCGGCTGCGTTGCCGCAGCGGTTTGTTTCGGTGGTGTTCGACGACCAGCACCTCACGATGCAAGATGCGATGTTCGTACGTACCTCCGCGGGCCGTTTTTTTGATTCGCTGGCGGCTTCCGATCGAGTGGGCATCTATTCGACTTCCGGGCAATTCACACAGGAGTTTACAGATGACCACGAACTTTTGCGCAAATCGCTTTTGAAGATAATCCCGCATTCGCCGACTGCCGGAATCCATGACTGTCCGGGCATCAGCTATTACCAGGCGGACCTAATCCAGAACCAGAACGACACGCAGGCACTGGCGGTTGCGGCGGAAGACGCGGTGCAGTGCGCCTTCAACGGCGATGAAAGGCAGCTTCCTGCGGCGCGGGCCATGGCGCAGGGGATGGCCGGCACCGTGGTAGGGCGGGAAGACTCGTCTACAGAGTATGCCTTGCGGCACATGGAAGAGGTTATGCGGCGGCTGGCGACGATGCCGGGACAGCGGATTATGGTGTTCCTTTCACCGGGATTTATTACTTCGACGCTGCACCTGGAATTCAGCGACTTGGTAGACCGGGCAACCAAAGCGAATATCGTGGTGAATACGATTGATGCCCGGGGGCTATACACGCCTGATATGGGAGACATCGCCGACCGGCCGACTGGCTCGTATCGAACAGCAGGATATAGGGCCACATACGCGGTGGCGGCTCAATTGGCACAAGAAGACGTGCTGGCGGAGCTTGCCGATGGGACGGGCGGGACTTTTTTTCATAACCGCAATGATGTGGATGAGGGTTTGCGCGAAGCGGGAGCCGCGCCTGCCATGACGTACTTGCTGGGGTTTTCGCCGCAAAACATGAAGCTCGATGGGAGCCTGCACACCTTGAAGGTGTCGTTCGTGAAGAAGACCAACTACAAAATCCAGGCCCGGCATGGGTACTTCGCCCCACGACACGTCGTGGATCCGGCGGAGGCTGCAAAGCAAGAAATTCAGGAAGCGCTTTTTTCGCAGGACGAAATAAGTGATTTGCCGGTGGATTTGCACACGCAATTCTTCAAGACCGATACCTACCAGGCCAAGCTGGCTGTGCTGACCCATGTCGATATCAAGGGCGTGCACTTTCGTAAGGCCGACGGCCGCACCCGGGACGACCTAACGGTGGCGACGGCGATCTTTGATGAGAACGGGAATTACGTGACGGGCGGCGAAAAGATCGTGCAGATGAAACTTTTGGACCTGACCTACGACCGGCTGGTGCGGTCAGGCCTGAATTTGAAGACAAGTTTCGACGTGAAGCCTGGGACCTATCTGGTAAGGCAGGTCGTGCGTGACTCGGAAGGATCGCAACTTGCGGCGCGAAACGGCGCCGTAGTGATTCCGAATTGAGGGGGAGCAAATGAACACAAAAAAGAACCGCTCGCGGATAACTTGGGGCTGGCTTGCCGGAGTTACGGCGGCCGCATCGTGTTTATTCTTGGCGCAGCTTGCGGGTCAAACTCCGCCGCCGCAGGCACTGGCCGCACCTGCACCTGAAGTGAGCCAGCAGCCCGGAGTGACGATCAAAGCGGAGTCGCGCTTGGTGCTGGTGGATGCTGTAGTGACCGACAAGAAGGGGAACTACATTCACGACCTGACGCAAAACGATTTCAAGGTATACGAAGACAACAAGGAACAGGGTGTGGCGAGTTTTTCTTTCGGCGCGGATACCGCTATCCAGGCGCAGGGACAGAAAAGATATTTGATCCTTTTCTTCGATAACTCGACGATGGCGATGCCCGACCAGATTCAGGCGAGAGCGGCCGCCAAGAAATTCATTGACGCCAATGCGGGGCCCGACCGGTTGATGGCGGTGGTGGATTTCGGTGGAACCTTGCGCATCGTACAGAATTTTACGGCCAACGCGGACCTACTGCGAGCCGCGGTGGGCGGAGCGAAGGGTTCCTCGGTCGATCCCAACGCGCAGTCACCGGTTGAAGTGGCCTCGGCGGGGCTCTCGCCTTCCGCTAGCCCCTTGGGTGGGTCAATCGGAAGCTCCTCGCCATTTTCCTCAATGACCAACGCCGAAGCAGATTTCGGCGCAAGAAGCATGCTGCTTTCGGTGCGCAGTCTGGCCAAGAATCTTCGCGGAGTTCCTGGACGCAAGATGGTAGTGCTCTTTTCGTCGGGTTTCCCATTGACGAGCGAGAGCGAGTCCGAACTGACGGCCACGATTGACGCCTGCAATAAGGCAAATGTGGCGATCTATTCGCTCGATGTTCGCGGCCTTGTGGCTGCGCCTGTTGGGAGTTTGCAGCTGTACCCTCGAGAAGACGGGAAGCGCGCTCTCGCGGTACGGTCCGACTCGAGGAATGCTTTCGGCGGCCGAGTGGTTCTGGCTTCGTACAGATTTGGACTGTTTGAACCACAACGACCCGGTGGTGGAGGCGGAGGCACAGGCGGTGGGGGTGGTGGAGGTGGACGCCCAGGTGGCGGAGGAGGCGGAGGCACAGGCGGTGGTGGCACTGGTAGTGGTGGCACGGGCGGGCGCGGTGGCACGGGTGGAGGCACTGGCGGAACAGGTGGAACAGGCGGTAAAGGTGGTACTGGAGGCACAGGAGGTACCGGTGGGACGGGCGGCAAGGGCGGCACAGGAGGAACTGGTGGAGGAACCACCGGACGTGGCGGCGGAGGAATTGGGAATCCGAATGCCAACAATCCGAACAGCGTGTTTACGCAGCCGCGGACGATCGTTCCACAATTTCCACCCTCTGCCTCGACCAATCAGCAGATTCTTGCGGCTCTAGCGGAGGGAACGGGCGGATTCACTATTTTCAACACCAACGACTTGCTTGGTGGGCTGGAGAAAATCGGGCGGGAGCAGAACGAGTTTTATATTTTGGGCTACGTGCCACAGAAGACCGCTGAGGGAAGTTGCCACACGTTGAAGGTGAAGATGAACCGCGGCGGGATGAACGTCAGGTCGCGCAGCGGCTATTGCAACACGAAGTCGACAAACATGTTGGAGGGTACACCCGTGGAGAAGCAGCTTGAGGCCCGGGCGACGAGTACTCAGGCTGGAACGATGCAGGGCTCTTTCGAGGTGCCCTACTTTTATACGGCGCCGAATGTGGCGCGGGTCAATTTGTCGATGGAGATCCCTTCGAACACCGTGCAGTTCAACAAAGAGAAGGGAAAGTACCACGCCAGCCTGAATGTGCTGGGTATCGCGTACAGGCAGGATGGGAGCATTGGAGCGAAATTTAGCGACACGGTCAATCTCGATTTGGAAAAAGACGAGATGAAGGAGTTCACGAAGCAGCCGTATTTCTACCAGAACCAGTTCGATGCGGGAGCGGGCAGCTACAAGCTGACGGTAGTCGTGAGTTCGAGCGGCGACGCTTTCGGAAAATACGAATCACCCATGCAGATCGATCCTTACGACGGGAAGGAGTTCAGCCTGGGCGGAGTGGCGCTGACGAACTCGATGCAGCGGTTGTCGGATATTCCGACGAGTCTCGATTCGGTGCTGCTGGAGGACCGCACGCCGCTGGTGGTAAAGGGAATGCAGATGAATCCGTCGGCCAGCAATCGGTTCAAGAAGACGGATAGCGTGGCTGCGTATACGGAAGTGTACGAGCCGTTGCTTACCTCCGCCAATCCTCCGCAGGTTATGGCCGGCTATGCGATCGTTGAGCGGTCTAGCGGGAAAGTCATCTTTAAGACTGGCGCGGTGCGCTTGGATGAGTTCATTCAGAAGGGAAGTCCGATGGTGCCTGTGGGGTTGAACATCAAAGTAAGCGACATGCCCCCCGGAGGTTATCGGCTTGTGATGATGGCGGTCGATGGAGCGGGAAACCATGCCAAGAATCGCACTGTCGATTTCGACGTGACGCAGTAGCGAGTGATTCGCTGAAGTTGGCCACTGGATGGCCGACCGGTTAAGCTGCGGGCTGGCGGGACGCGCTGCCCGACTCGGCCATCAGGCTACGCAAGACGAACCAGCAATTCGCCGGGCGCTCGGAGAGACGGCGCATGAAATAGGGGCACCAGTCGGTGCCGAAAGGCACGTAGACCTGTAGAGTGTCCCCGGCGGAGTGCACTTGCTCCTGTAAATCGCGGCGAATCCCGTAAATCATCTGAAATTCGTAGCGGCTCTTGTCTAGCTTGAGCCGGGCGGCCTCGGCTTGCGCGTGGGCTACCATGTTCCAGTCATGGGAAGCGATGGCGGGCAGGAAAGTGCCCTGGGCGGCTCCTTCGAGGAGCAAAGTCGTCAACTTCTGGTAGTTGGCATCGACATCGCTTTTTTTCTGGAGGGCGATCTTCGGGGATTCGCGATACGCGCCTTTGACGAGGCGAATTTTGGGCTTGATAGGCGCAAGCCTGTGCAGATCCTTCTCCGTACGGAAAAGGTACGCCTGGACCGCTAGCCCGCAATTGCCAAGCTCCTGTTGTACGCTTTCGAAGATGTCCAGCGTGGCGTCGGTATAGACGCTGCCTTCCATGTCCATTTCGATGGTGCGGCCGAGGGCGGCGGCGCGGGCGGCGATTTCGCGGGCCGTCGAGCGGCAGAGATCTTTGTTAATGTCCAGGCCGAGTTGGGTGAGTTTGATGGAGATGTTGCCGGTGAGGTTTTTCGCGTGCAGCTCTTCCACCATGCGGATGTAACTGGCGCGGACTTCGCGGGCGGCGGCTTCGCTGGTGACGTTTTCGCCGAGGTGGTTCAGACTGACGTTTCGGCCCTGCGAGCAGAGTTCCTGGCTTGCCGTGAGCGCTTCTTCAAGCGATTCACCGGCGACGAAACGCCGGGCGAAGCCATTTTTCATGCCGTGACGCGCGATGCGATCGGTGACGCCGCGTTTTGTGGAAAGCCAGAAGATGAAATTACGAATCAGCACGAACCCTCCCCGCGAAGAAGCAGACCGAGGATAAGGGCAGCGTTCAAGGGCGTCAATCCCGCTGGCGGGTCGAAGGGGGCGTAGGTCCAAGAGGATGAGCTGGTTAGGGTAGCCTGTACGACTGGCCAAAGTAGGGATTCGACACTGGACCTTGCGGGACGCAACTTCCGGACGGACGGAGGGTTATTCTATGGAGTGCCGAGTGTATGCGGATGATTCCGCCTAGCAGGAGAGTGTCATGAAGGTGCAGCATGGCTCCGTTCAGCAGACGGCTTCAATGTTGGCGACACCCCGGTCTTTCCTCGCCGCTATTCTCTCATTGGCATGCGTTTTCTCGGTGGGCATCGATGTGCCTTTGCTGTCGGCAACGCCGGCCGCCGCGAAAGATAAGAAGCCAAAGCAAGATCCTGCCTTAAAGAATCTTCCCATCACGGAATTGAATGCCGACGAGGCGATTTTTCATGCGCTGAACCGTTTGGCTTACGGCCCGAGGCCCGGCGACGTGGAACGCGTGCGGCAAATGGGGCTAGCGAAATGGATTGACCAGCAACTGAATCCTAATTCAATTGATGACAAAGCGCTGGAAGCGCGGCTGGAGGATTATCCGACTTTGAAGATGTCTTCCGCGAAGTTGATGGAAGATTATCCACAGCCCAAGCAGGCGGAGAAGGAAGCTGCGAAGCGGGCGCAAGCGCAATTGGAGCAAGAGCAGCAGAGGCGTTCGGACGCGGCAGCGGCGATCGTCGCCAAAGATATGAAGACGACGCCGGCTCCGAAGGAAACTACGGCAGCGGAAACAAATCAGCCAGCCGCAGCGGCGCCAACCGACGGCGTTGACGCGAGTGTTCCCTCACCGATGAAGCAAGATCCTGCGCTAGAGAATTCGCGTGCGAAAGGCGCGGGGAAACGAGATGTACTAGGCGGAGGCGACCCAAATAATGTGCCGCGAGCCATCGCCGAAGACAGCAAGCGGCCGCAACGCGTGGTTGCGGAACTGGCGATGTCAAAAGTGACGCGCGCGATTTACAGCGAACGGCAGCTTCAGCAGGTGATGGATGATTTCTGGTTCAATCATCTGAACGTGTTTGCCGGGAAGGGCGAGGACCGTTACTACTTGATCGGCTATGAACGCGACGTGATCCAGCCGCACACGCTGGGGAAGTTCAAGGACCTGCTGACGGCATCTGCAAAGAGCCCGGCGATGCTGTTTTATCTGGATAATTTTTTGAGTGCCGATCCGCTCGAAGCGCAGCGCGAGGCGCGGGAACGATATGCGCGTCAAATGGCTCGCTACCGCGGCTGGGGTCCCCGACCTATACCGCCGTCCGCGCAGCAGAAGAAAAACGACCGCGGGCTGAATGAAAACTACGGCCGCGAATTGATGGAGCTTCACACGCTGGGTGTCGATGGCGGCTACACGCAGAAGGATGTGACGGAAGTGGCTAGGTGCTTCACGGGCTGGACTATTGACAAGCCGCGGCTGAACCCGCAATTCAAATTTGACGAACGTTTGCACGATCCCAATCCGAAAGTTGTTTTGGGCAAGAAGATTCATGCCGGCGGAATGAAGGATGGGGAAGAAGTGATCGACCTGCTGGTACATGATGCGGCTACGGCGCGCTTTATTTCGACGAAGCTGGCGCGGCGATTCGTTTCCGATACTCCTCCGCCGGCGCTGGTGGACCGGATGGCGAAGACGTTTGCGGAAAGCGACGGCGACATCAAAGCTGTGATGCACACGATGATTTATTCGCCGGAGTTTTGGTCGCGCGAAACGTATCGAGCAAAAATCAAGACGCCGTTCGAGCTAGTGGTTTCCGCGGCGCGGGCGCTGGGGACGGACGTGGATATGCCGCAGCCGCTGGTCGGCTGGGTCGGACGTATCGGCGAACCGATTTATCAATGCCAGCCGCCGACGGGTTACGCGGACAAGGCGGACGCCTGGGTGAATACGGGCGCGTTGCTTAACCGTTTGAATTTTTCGCTGGCGCTGGCGGGGAACAAGATGCGCGGGTCGCGGACGGATGTTGCCGCGCTGCTCGGCGTGGAAACGTCAACGGATGCGAAGGCGGCGCTGGAGCGGGCTGTGCAGGTTTTCCTGGGTGGGCAAGCCGGGCCGACGACCGTGGAGACACTCGAGAAGCAACTGGATAGCCCGCAGGTGGTGCAGGCGAAATTGGACGACCCTGTGAAGATGGTGGATTTGGGTGTTGTGGCGGGCTTGGTGCTAGGTGCGCCCGAGTTTCAGAGAAGGTAGTCAACAGTTACAGTCAAAGCTTGAGAGATGAGACGCGAGCGGTCGAGAGGCTCATATGAGTCATGAATGTTGCGAAGGCGTTCGAGGGTTGAAGTTTTCGAGACGGTATTTTTTGAAGCAGGGCGGCGTGGCCATGATTGGCCTGAGCGCCATGCCCGCGTTCTTGCAGCGCGCTGTGGCGGCGACGCCGATTCCGAACAAGAAGCAGCTCGTTGTACTGTTTCAGCGTGGCGCGGCGGATGGTTTGAATATCGTGGTTCCTTTTGGCGAGCAAAATTATTATCGGTTGCGGCCGAGCATTGCCATTCCGCAGCCCAAGCGCGGCGGAACCGATGCGGCGATCGATCTGGACGGATTTTTTGGGCTGCATCCGAGCCTTGCGCCGCTGGAGCCTTTGTTCCACAAGAATCAAATAGCCATCGTGCATGCGGCGGGATCACCCGATCCGACGCGCTCGCATTTTGATGCGCAGGATTTCATGGAGTCGGGAACTCCGGGATTAAAAGCGACGGATGACGGCTGGCTGAACCGGGCGCTGGAGATTGTTCCGGAAGAAAACGCTTCGCCGTTCCGTGCTGTGGCCATGGGGCCGAACCTTCCGCGCATGCTTCGCGGAAGTGCTCCGGCGATCGCGCTGCCGGATTTGAAACAGTTTAAGGTGATGGCGCAATCGCCCGGGTCGGGGCAAGTCGTGGAGGGCGGGTTTGAAGCGATGTATGCGCAAACCGTGGACCACGCGTTGCACGGCACGGGCGCGGAGACTTTTGAGGCCATCGATCTTTTGCGCAAAGCCGATCCCTCGAAGTATCAGCCGGAGAATGGCGCGCAATATCCTACTAGCCGGTTGGGGCAGAGCTTGCAGCAAATCGGGCAGTTGCTGAAGGCGAACATCGGAGTGGAAGTGCTGTTTGTCGATTGCGGCGGCTGGGACAATCACGTGAATGAAGGCGGCGTGCAGGGGCAGCTCTCCAATTTGCTGAAGGATTTGGGGCAGGGGCTGGCTGCTTTCCATGACGACATGGGCGATCGTATGCAGGACATCGTTTTTGTGACGATGAGCGAATTTGGGCGTACCGCGAAAGAGAATGGTAACCGCGGGACCGATCATGGACATGCCAACTGCATGTTTGTGATGGGCGGCGACGTGAAAGGCGGACGCGTCTATGGCAAGTGGCCGGGGCTCGATGACCACCAGCTTAATGATGGGCGCGATTTGGCGCTTACTACGGACTTCCGCAGCGTGATTGGAGAAATTTTGACTCGGCACATTGGCCTGAAGGATCTCGCGCCTGTGTTCCCCAGTTTTGACAATAACCCGCACAGATTTCCCGGACTTGTACGGACATAACCCTCGTTTGTAGTGGCGCAGCATGCTGCGCCACTACAACACCACGCGAAACTAGAAGCTGTTGCACAACCGGGTTTCGGCCTAATAGAATCAATAACTTAGATGGGTTGTGCAATACGCTCTAGTGTAGTGCGACGAAATTCCGAGCAGTTATGGAAGAGGCGGGCCTAACCCGTATACCCGCACACTCCAACGCGAGGAGAGTTAACTACCGGCAGGCACATCTCGTCGCCAC
>Ga0185299_10001884_pt1 | contig 35920 bp, 39 predicted proteins | sample PaiPotPPA55metaG_FD_128002 | JGI IMG/M metagenome (GOLD analysis project Ga0185299, IMG submission 128002) | Iron sulfur acid spring bacterial and archeal communities from Banff, Canada, to study Microbial Dark Matter (Phase II) - Paint Pots PPA... ...
GGGAGCGACGGGGCTCGAACCCGCGACCTTCGGCGTGACAGGCCGACGCTCTAACCAACTGAGCTACGCCCCCGCAGGCGTTGGCCGGACTTAGATATGGCTCCGGGGCAAGTCAAGGCGCGGGTAATTCGCGCGCTGCGGCAGATGCCGAAAGCCCTGATTCTGCGGGTTCGACAAGGATTTGGCGCGGTACGAAGCCGCAGGAAGGCCCGTCAATTGCGGGTTTCTGCACAGGGAGATTGAAAAAACCCGCGTATTTCGGCAATAAGTCATGGTCAGAGCCTATGCGAATCGTCTAATGCGACAGCGTGATGAAGTGGCGTGACCGCGCCACTCTTAATTAGGAGGGCCAACCATGGCAGCGAAAAAACCGGGTACACCTGCGACAGTCACCCTCAAGCACCTCGCCGCAAACCTCTCGGAGTCGCACGAGATGTCGAAGAAACAGACCGAGGCCGTGCTCGGCGATCTCGTCGGTCTCGTCACCAAGCACCTCAAGAAGGGCGACCGCATCCGCATCGGCGGGCTCGGGATCCTGCAGGTGCGCAAGCGTGCGGCCCGCATGGGACGCAATCCCGCCACCGGCGAGCCCATCCAGATCAAGGCCAGCAAGAAGGTCGCATTCCGCGCCGCCAAGGAGCTCAAAGAAGCCGTCTGAGGATAATCAGAGGACGGATTGCGGATACCAGAGGACGGAAACGCGTCCGCCCTCTGGCATTTCCTCGCTGCCGTTGGTCGCACCAACCGGGTCGGGATCGGAGTCAAGCCCGCGGCCGCGGTAGATGGTTGTTGGAGTGGGCGGTGACGGACTCGAACCGCCGACATCCTGCGTGTAAAGCAGGCGCTCTGCCAACTGAGCTAACCGCCCTCTCCGGTCATTTATCGTTCGGCGACCCGGCCCGGCAAGCCACCCGCGAGCGCGGCGGCCAGGATCAGCCGGAAGCCGGCTTGCCTGCCGGTGCGGTCGGCTCCCTGCTCGCTTTGGGCGCGTGAAAGCCGGCCGCCACCGTATCCTTCCGGCACATATACGCGCCCGCCTTTGTCGCCGCGTAATTCCTGCTGCCGGACTCGTGATAAACCTTGGACCGCAGATTGACCCAGACGATGGGGTCATCGGCGCAGGCGGCCTTGGCCTCGGCTTCGCTGCCATATTGGCCCGCTACCAGCTCCACTGGAGCAGCCGCCGGCAGCGGAACGCCGCGGCACTCGGCGACGAAAACCCGCTGAGTCTTGCCGCTTGCGGCAACCGCGGCCTTGTTGGCGGCCCACTCCTCCCGGCACTGCCTGAATGTCTTTTGCTGCGCCACCAGCGGCGGCGACCAAGCGAGGGCGGCAACCAGCGCTGTGGCTGCGATCAAGCCGAATTGCGTTCTCATCAGATTCTCTCCCGACAATGTTGCGCCTGATCGATCACGTCAGGCGGCTGAGCTTCCTGGGCATCGGCCCGAAGGGGCTGTCCAGGGTCAGCTTATGTTCTCTCTTTGTTCTTTATGTGTCAATCCCCCCGCCCGTCTGCTGAGCAAAAAAAGCGGCGCCCGCCGGCGCCGCCTTTCTTTTCTCCGTATCGAGAGAGCCGTCGTCAGGGGCAACGCACTGCGTCCCCCTCTATCCCCAAGCCCGCCGACAAAGGTGGGCGAGGCAATGCCTCGCCCCTACGGATCACGACGCAGCGCTAGTGCGCGGTGAGGGTCGAAGAGTCCTCCTCAACCGGGGGCTCGGTGGTTACCGACGTTTCGGTCGGCTTGGCCTTCTCCTCGTCCCACTCGATCGGCTCGGGTTTGCGCACCAAGGCGCGCGCGAGCACCTCGTCCATGCGCGAGACCGGGATGATGTCGAGGTTCTTCTTGATGCTCTCGCCGATCTCCACCAGGTCCTTCGCGTTCTCTTCCGGGATCAGCACGGTCTTCATGCCGCCGCGCGAGGCCGCCAGCAGCTTTTCCTTCAACCCGCCGATCGGCAGCACGCGGCCGCGCAATGTGATCTCGCCGGTCATGGCCACATCGCGCCGCACGGGAATACCGGTCATGACCGAGACGATCGCACTGACCATTGCAACGCCCGCCGACGGTCCGTCCTTCGGGGTAGCCCCCTCGGGCACGTGGACGTGAATGTCCTTCTTGTCGAATGACGGCGGCTCGATGCCGAATGCGATGGCCCGCATGCGGACATAGGAGGCAGCGGCCGAGATCGACTCCTTCATCACGTCGCGCAGGTTGCCGGTGACGGTCATCTTGCCCTTGCCCGGCATCATCGCCGACTCGATGGTGAGGAGCTCGCCCCCCACATCGGTCCACGCCAGCCCGGTGACGACACCGACCTGGTCGGCATCCTCCACCTCGCCGTAGCGGAATTTCGGCACCCCGAGATAATCGGGCACCACGTCCGGGGTGACCGCGATCGACTTCTTGCCGGAAAGCGTGAGCTCCTTCACCGCCTTGCGGATGAGCGTCGAAAGCTCGCGCTCGAGGTTGCGCACGCCCGCCTCTCGCGTGTAGCGGCGGATGAGCAGAAGCAGCGCCTCGTCGTTGATCGACCACTCGGCCTCGGTAAGGCCGTGCTTGGCGACCGCATGCGGGATGAGATGCTTGCGCGCGATCTCCACCTTCTCGTCCTCGGTGTAACCCGCAATGCGGATGATCTCCATGCGGTCCATCAGGGGCGGCGGGATGTTGAGCGTGTTCGCCGTGGTGATGAACATCACGTGGGAGAGATCGTAGTCGACCTCGAGGTAGTGATCGTTGAAGGTGTGGTTCTGCTCGGGATCGAGCACCTCGAGCAGGGCCGAGGACGGGTCGCCGCGGAAGTCCGCGCCCATCTTGTCGACCTCGTCGAGCAGGAAGAGCGGGTTCGACGATTTCGCCTTGCGCATCGACTGCACGATCTTGCCCGGCATCGAGCCGATATAGGTTCGCCGATGGCCGCGGATCTCCGCCTCGTCGCGCACGCCGCCGAGCGACACGCGCACGAAGTCGCGCCCGGTCGCCCGCGCAATCGATTTGCCGAGCGAGGTCTTGCCGACGCCGGGAGGGCCGACCAGGCAGAGGATCGGGCCGGTGAGCTTGTTGGCCCGCTGCTGCACCGCGAGATACTCGACGATGCGTTCCTTGACCTTCTCCAGACCGAAGTGATCGGCGTCGAGGATCTCCTGCGCCAGCTTGAGATCCTTCTTGACCTTGGTCTTCTTGTTCCAGGGAATGGACAGGAGCCAGTCGAGATAATTGCGCACCACGGTGGCCTCGGCCGACATCGGCGACATCTGCCGCAGCTTCTTGAGCTCGTGCTGGGCCTTCTCGCGCGCCTCCTTGGAGAACTTGGTGCGCTTGATCTTGTCCTCGATCTCCGCGAGCTCGTCCTTGCCCTCCTCGTCGCCGAGCTCCTTCTGGATCGCCTTCATCTGCTCGTTGAGGTAATACTCGCGCTGCGTCTTCTCCATCTGACGCTTGACGCGGGTGCGGATGCGCTTCTCGACCTGGAGCACCGAGATCTCGCTCTCCATCATGCCGAGCACCTTTTCCAGGCGCTCGGTGACGGTCGGCATCTCCAGGACGACCTGCTTGTCGGGGATCTTGACTGCGAGATGCGAGGCGACGGTATCGGCGAGCTTGGCGTAGTCCTCGATCTGCTGGACGACGCCGATCACTTCCGGCGACACCTTCTTGTTGAGCTTCACGTAGTTCTCGAACTCGTTGATGACCGAGCGCGCCAGCGCCTCCGCCTCGACCTGCTCGCCCGAGGAATCGGCAAGCACCAGCGCGGAAGCTTCGTAATAGTCCGTGCGGTCGCTGTAGAGCTGGACCTTGGCACGGGCGGCGCCTTCGACCAGCACCTTGACCGTGCCGTCGGGCAGCTTGAGCAGCTGCAGGACGCTCGCGAGCGTGCCCACCTCGTAGATGGCGCTGGCCGCCGGATCATCGTCGGAAGGGTTCTTCTGGGTGGCGAGCAGGATGAAGGTATCCGAGCGCATCACCTCTTCCAGCGCCTTGATCGATTTCTCGCGGCCGACGAAGAGCGGCACGATCATGTGGGGAAAGACGACGATGTCGCGCAGCGGCAGCACAGGATAGGCGCGGGTCTCGCCGGCAATCAGGGGCGGCTTTGGTTTTGCGCTGGTCATGGGCCCAAGTCCTTTGTGTTGCGCCCCTCGCCGTGAGACCCGATCATTCGGCGTCGTGGGCGAGTGCAGAGGTGGGCCGGGAAGGGAAGCGATGTTACCGGAGGGCAGCTACTAGACCCTCCCCGGAGGTGTCCTTCGCGTTTCGTTTCGCCCCAATAGGTGGCGACGGAGCGGGTCGGAGTCAAGCAAACCCGCAAATTCAAGCAATTAGAAGGCCAGCGTGACGCCACGCCGCATTGAAATGCACGAATCGCAGACCACAGGATGTTTTACGGACGTAGAGGTGAGGCATGAGGGGCACCCCAAAAAATGCCTTGCATTTTTTGGGGACCCGCCTCTACAGGAGTGCGCGCTCAGGCGCTGGCGTCGCTCACCCGGTCCGCGCGATCGGTATAGATGTAAAGCGGGCGCGCCGTTCCCTCGACCACTTCGCGCGAGATCACGACCTCTTCCACCCCTTCAAGGCTGGGGAGGTCGAACATGGTGTCGAGCAGGATCCCTTCCATGATCGAGCGCAGACCCCGCGCCCCGGTCTTGCGGTCGATGGCTTTGCGCGCAATGGCGCCGAGCGCCTCTTCCGCCAGCGTGAGGTCGATCGATTCCATCTCGAACAGCCGCTGATACTGCTTCACCAGCGCGTTCTTCGGCTGGGTGAGGATCAGCTTGAGCGAGGGCTCGTCGAGGTCCTCCAGAGTGGCGACCACGGGCAGGCGGCCGACGAATTCGGGAATGAGCCCGTATTTGAGCAGGTCCTCGGGCTCGACCTCGCGGAAGATCTCGCCCGCCTTGCGATCCTCTGGCGCCATCACCCTGGCGGCAAAGCCGATCGAGGTGGACCGGCCGCGCGCCGAGATGATCTTCTCCAAGCCGGCGAAGGCGCCGCCGCAGACGAACAGGATATTGGTCGTGTCGACCTGCAGGAACTCCTGTTGCGGATGCTTGCGGCCGCCTTGCGGAGGCACCGAGGCGATGGTGCCTTCCATGATCTTGAGCAGCGCCTGCTGGACGCCTTCGCCCGACACATCGCGAGTGATCGATGGATTGTCGGACTTGCGGCTGATCTTGTCGATCTCGTCGATATAGACGATGCCGCGCTGCGCACGCTCGACGTTGTAATCCGCCGATTGCAGCAGCTTGAGGATGATGTTCTCGACGTCCTCGCCCACATAGCCCGCCTCGGTGAGAGTGGTCGCATCCGCCATGGTGAAAGGCACATCGAGGATGCGCGCGAGCGTCTGCGCCAGCAGCGTCTTGCCCGAGCCGGTCGGGCCGATGAGCAGGATGTTCGACTTCGCGAGCTCGACGTCGTTGTGCTTGGTCTGATGGTTGAGCCGCTTGTAATGGTTATGCACCGCGACCGAGAGGACCTTCTTGGCGTGGTCCTGCCCGATCACGTAATCGTCGAGAACCTTGCGGATCTCCTTCGGGGTCGGGATCCCGTCGCGCGACTTCACCAGCGAGGACTTGTTCTCCTCGCGGATGATGTCCATGCACAGCTCGACGCACTCGTCGCAGATGAAGACGGTTGGGCCGGCGATGAGCTTGCGCACCTCGTGCTGGCTCTTGCCGCAGAAGGAGCAGTAGAGCGTGTTCTTGGAATCGCCACTGCCGACCTTGCTCATCTCGTCTCTCCGCCGGCGTCGCGCCGCCACGGCAAGCCGTCGATCGCTCTGCAAAACAACATATCAGGAGGCCGTTTAAGAGTCCGTAGCAGCAATGTCACATACCTCTGACCTGTTCGGGGCGGCAACAGTTTCTAGCGAACCACACTAATATGGCGATAATCAAGAATGTGTTAACCATTCCAAAGGGGATGCGGGAAAGATCCGACTTTCCCGGATTCCGCGTGCGTTATGGCGTATTACAACCAGTGGTTTGCTACGCCGCCGCCTTGGAGGTGTCCTCCGGCCGTTTCTCGATCACCTTGTCGACCACCCCCCATTCGACCGCCATCTGCCCGGTGAGGAAGTAATCGCGCTCCAGCGCGTCCTCGATCTTCTTGAGCGGCTGGCCGGTGTGCTTGACGTAGATCTCGTTCAACCGCTTCTTGATGTTGAGGATCTCCTGCGCGTGCAGCATGATGTCGGTGGCCTGGCCCTGGAAGCCGCCCGAGGGCTGATGCAGCATGATGCGGGAATTGGGCAGCGCAAACCGCATATCCTTGTGCCCGGCGGCAAGCAGGAGCGAGCCCATGGAGGCGGCCTGCCCGACGCACAGGGTAGACACCGCGGGGCGCACGAACTGCATCGTGTCGTAGATCGCCAGTCCCGACGTCACCACCCCGCCAGGCGAGTTGATGTACATCGCGATCTCTTTCTTGGGGTTGTCGGCTTCCAGGAACAGGAGCTGGGCGACGACCAGGGTCGCCATTGCATCCTCGACCGGCCCGCTGATGAAGATGATGCGCTCCTTCAACAATCGCGAGAAGATGTCATAGGCCCGCTCCCCGCGGTTGGTCTGCTCGACCACCATGGGGACGAGGGTGTTCATGTAGGTCTCGTGAGGATCGCGCATTTTCATCTCCCTCCCGCGGCAGGCGCCTGATGGTCCAGTTGCATTCGGCCGCTCGCAGGATTCTCCGGACGGGGTTGAGATATATACGCGAGGCCCGGCTACAAGCACGTCTCGGCACGCGATTACGGCGCGGCGGGCTTCTCCGCGTCCTCGTCGTCACGGAACAGCTCGTCGCGCGAGACCTCCTTTTCCGTCACGCTCGCGAGCTCGACCACGAAGTCCACCACCTTGTCCTCGAAGATGGGAGCGCGGATCGCGGCGACCGCCTGCGGGTTTTTCTGATAGTAATCCCACACCTGCTGCTCGTGCCCGGGCAGCTGGCGGGCGCGGTCGACGATCGCACGCCGGATCTCCTCGTCGGTGACGGTGATGTGGTTTCTCTCGCCGATCTCGGCGAGGACAAGCCCCAGCCGTACCCGGCGCTCGGCAATGGCGCGATATTCCTCGCGCGCCTTGTCTTCGGTCGTGCCTTCGTCGGCAAAGGTGCGGGCCTGGGCTTTGAGGTCCTCCTCCACCGCGCTCCAGACGTTCTTGAACTCGTCCTCGGCCATGGTCGGCGGCAGAGCGAACCTGTGCATGGCATCGAGCTTGTCGAGGAGCTGGCGCTTGAGCCGCTGGCGGATCGCCGCGGCACGCTCCTGCTGCAGGCGGCCCCTGATCGCCTGCTTGAGCTTGTCGAGGGAGTCGAGGCCGAGGGATTTAGCGAGCTCGTCGTTGACGGCCACCGTCCCCGGCGCCTCGATCGATTTTGCGCCCACCTCAAACTCGGCCTCCTTGCCGGCGAGCTCGGCCTTGGCGTAGCCGGCGGGAAAGGTGACTTTGACCACCCTCATCTCGCCGGCGCTCATGCCGAGGAGCTGGTCCTCGAAGCCGGGCAGGAAGGTGCCGGAGCCTATATTCACCGCTATGTCGGTGCCCGTTCCGCCTTCGAACGACTGCCCGTCGACGCGACCGCTGTAGTCGATGACGACCCGATCTCCGCTCTCGACCTTTGCCCCTTCGGGCTTTGCTGCGTATGGCTTGTTCTGCTCGGCGAGCTTGGCAACGGCCTCGTCCACCTCCGCGTCGGTCACCGGCGCGACCAGACGATCGAGCGCGATCCCCTTGAAATCGCCAAGCTCGATCTTGGGCAGGAGCTCGAGCGCAAGGGTATAGGCAAGATCGGCCTTGCCGCCGATGACTTTCTCGACCTCGGTCTCTTCGTCGGGAATGGTGACCTTGGGCTCGGTGGCGAGCTTAAGGCCCCGCTCGCTGACGATCTTGCCATTGAGCTCGGTAATCACCGCGTTGATGGTCTCCGCCATCACCGCCTTGCCGTAGATCTTCTTGAGGTGGGTGACGGGCACCTTCCCCGGGCGGAAACCGCGCAGCTGGACCCGCTGCTTGAGGTCCTCGAGCCGCGCAGAGAGCCGCGCCTCCAGGTCGGCTGCCGGCACCTGGACCTGGAACTCCCGCTTGAGGCCGTCGGAGAGGGTTTCTGTCACTTCCATGGCAACGATCACTTGCGAACGGGCGGGGTCCGATGGCGGCAAAGCTCTGGGCCGACGGGCCTGCGCTGGTGCGGGCGGAGGGATTTGAACCCCCACGACTTTCGTCACGGGAACCTAAATCCCGCGCGTCTGCCAGTTCCGCCACGCCCGCGGGAAGGCCCTTCGGCGCACCCACCGATAGCGGGTTGCCCCATGCCGGTCCAGCGGCGCGAGGCTCACTCGTGTCATTCCGGGGCGCTGACGTAGGGGCGGGTCTGAAACCCGCCCCTCCCCCCCCCTGGAAGTTGGGTTACGTGCGCCAGCAAATACGGCGTGCACACCATTTCCAATTTTTGGAAACTCGTGCTATGCTTGATGATCAATGATCGTCATCGGCACGGACGTGGTCGAAAGCTATTTGGCCGATCACGCCGGCCATAAGGGCATCAAGGCTGCGCGAACACAATACGAAGCCTGGCTCGACATTGCGACCCGCGCCAATTGGCGCAATCCGGAGGATGTGAAGGCGTCGTACCCGAAAGCGAGCATTCTCAAGGCCGGCCGCGTTGTCGTCAACATCAAGGGCAACGACTACCGATTGGTAGCGGCGGTCCAGTATCGGGCAGGCGCTCTGGCGATCCGGTTCTTCGGCAGCCATGCAGAGTACGACAGGGTTGATGCGGAGACTGTGTGATGGATGCAACTCTTATCGTGATCGATAGCGAAGCGGAGCTCGCGCGCGCGCGCGCCCTCGTCGATCGGCTATGGGACTCGGACGATCCGGCCGACATTGCTCGGCTGCAGGCGCAAGCGCGTCTGATCGCTGCCTATGAGGAGAGCAAGTGGCCTCGCCGATCACCGAGCACTGCGGAAATGATTCGGCACCTCATGGATCAGCACGATCTCACGCGGGCGGACATGGTCCCAATCCTAGGAACACCGAGCCGGGTCAGCGAGGTCCTGCGGGGGAAGAAGGAGCTGAGCATGAGGATGGTGCAGCGGTTGCGTTCGCGCTTCCGCGTGCCGGCCGACCTTCTCATTCCGCCGCTCACGCAAGCACGGCACAGGACGAAACGGGCTGCGGCCTGAAGGCGGGGTCCCGGCTCTCGTGCGCTCGGCCCAAGTGGCGCGCGCGCACTCGGCCGGGACGCGAGCGCCGCCCCTACACCCGCTCCTCCGGCGGCTTGAGATGGCGGAACGCAAGCAGCAGCGTGAGGTCGTAGGCGATCTTGAGCGTGCCGCAGAGCACAAGCGGCATCCCGATGAACGCGGTGGAGAGGAGCGCGCCTGAGATCGCCGGACTGATAGCGGACGCGAGGCTCCGCGGCACCGCGGTGATGCTTGCCGCGGCCGTGCGCTCAGGCGGCGTCACCACGGCCATCACGAAGGACGTGCGTGTCGGCACGTCCATCTGTGAGAAGGCGGCGCGCAGCAGCAGGAGCGCGAGCACAACGGGCAGGCTCGAAGCGAACGCCGCCGCGATGAGGCAGATGCTCGAAGGAATGTGGGTGAACACCATGGTATTGACCAGCCCGAACCGGGCTCCCAGGCGTGCCGCGACCGGATAGGAGAATGCCGACAGCACGTTCGACCAGAAAAAGAAGCCGCTTGCGGCTGTGAGCGTTAGATCGAAGCGCTCGAACAGCCATAGCGCCAGCAGGGATTGTACCGTGAAGCCGCCGGCGAAGGAATCGAGGCTGAAGAGCGCTGCAAGCTTGTACACCGTTGCGCGCGATTGCCCGAGCGCGCTTGCCGGGGGCGATGTTTGCTTGTTCCTGGTCTGCTGCAGGAATGCATAGAGCACGGCTGCAAGCAGCCCCAGCGCAGCGTAGACATAAAACATGAGCCTGAGCGCGACGAGCTTATCCATCCCGAGCGAGGCCAAAGCGTCCGGCGCCGCCGCGCTGAGCGCACCCGCTGCAATGGCGAGCGCGCCGATGAGGCTGTAGCGCGCGAACGTGCGCGTGCGCTCCCGATCGGTCACGCTTGCCGCCACCACCGCCTGCTCGAGCGGGACATGCACGCCGATGTCGCCGGTTGTGGGATTGATCGTGCCGATGAAGGCAACGAGCGCGAGGAACACAAAATGCTGGGAGCTGGGGAACGCTATTCCAGTTGCGATCATCAGGCAGGCGCAAACGATGAGCAGCGTGCGCAGGTCGTAGCGCGGAGCAATCAATCCGATAGCGAGCGTGAGCACGGCCGAGCCGAGCAGCGCAGCGGCCGCGACAATCCCGATCTGGACCGGGCCAAACCCCAGCGCCGAGAGATAGGCAGGCAGAATGAGCGCCGCGAACCCGTCGCCAAATCCCCGCGCCGCCCGCGCGCCGTAGAGATAGAGCACCGCGTTTCATCCTCGCGTGTTGCGCAGCACCATGCAGGCGCCGCCCGCACGCCGTATGCCCGCGCACAACGTGTCGGCGCTCTTGCGCGTATCGGCACCGACCCGCACCTGATAGAACGGGCGCGTGCCGCGCGTGCGTAAGATCGAGCTCAGGATCGTGGGGTCGCGGCCGGACAGCACGCCGGCATAGCGGCTGGCGATCCTGGAATAAGCAGCAAGCACCTGCTCGCGCGAGAAACCGGCGCTGAGCTGGATCCCCCACGGGCTCTCAGCCGTGAGCTTGACGCGCTCCTGCAGCTTGTCGACAAACGGATTGGGAGCGCGTTTGAGCAGCGCCATCATCTGGCGGCAGTTGGGGATCGCCTTCTCCGGCTCGCGATTGCCTGCCTTCGCCCACTCGTCCGCCGAGATCCCGGTGACGGCTTCGACGTAACGGCGCGTCTCCATAGGCAAAGTGCGAGCGCCGGCCAGCCAGCCGCGCACGCGCGCCGGCCCGGCATTGTAGGCGGCAGCAGCAAGCCCCAGATTGCCGAACTGGTCCCTGAGATCGCGCAGGAACTGCGCCGACTTGGGCAGCGCCTGAACCGGATCGAAGGGATCGAGCAGACCGCGCTCCGCCGCGGTGCGGGGCATGAACTGCGCAATCCCCTGGGCGCTGTCGCCGTGGCGCGTGCGCGGCCCGACCGCATCGGACTGGAAACGGCTTTCCTGCCAGATCACGCGCGCGAAAAACTCCAGCGGCAGGTCGTTGGCACGCGCGGCGGACTCGATCATCAGGCACATCGATTCCCGCAGGTCGGTTCCGGAGGTCGTTTGCGCGGCGTCCGGCGGCGGGGCGCTGTCGCCCGCCTGCGTCCCCTTCCCCGCTTCATCCTGTGGCGGGGCTCCAGGCGATGGCTTTGCGCTGTCATCCGAGCTTTGGCCGAGCCCATTCGATTGCAGAGCGAGCAACGCGAGCGCGAGCAGCAATAAGCGAACCGCGTTCATACCGCTCAGCATAGCAGAGAGCTTGTGATGCGTTGGGCTCGTGTCCCGGACGAGCGAGCCCCGGCTTGCGCCGGGGCGAGCGAAGATCCGGGACCCAGGGACCACACGCACATATCCCGTCACGCTGTCGGACTTCCGAGGTTCGTGCTTGTGGCCCCTGGGTCCCGGCTCTCGTTGCGCTCGCGCAAGTGCGCTCGCTGCACTCGGCCGGGACACGTATGATGATGGTGAACAGCACGCTTCGCCCTTTGGTCGATCAAAATGACAGGCTCGTATTTCGTCTACATTCTCGCGAGCCGTCGCAATGGCACGCTCTACATCGGCGTAACGAATGGTCTGATACGGCGAATGACCGAGCATAAAGGCAAGTTCGTGCCTGGCTTTACGCGAAAGTATGGCGTGGACAAGCTGGTGTACTTTGAGGAATATACCTCGATTCTGGAAGCGCGAGCCCGTGAGCGGGCCTCGAAGCGCTGGCACCGATCCTGGAAGCTTGCATTGATCGAGAAGTTGAATCCGCAATGGCGCGATTTGACTTACGATCTCGCGCTGTAAGGCCCCGCGCCCCGGTATCCGGGACCCAGAGCCACACGCGCACCGCGTCCTGCGCCGACCGAATTTAGTGTGCTTGTTGCCCCTGGGTCCCGGGTCTCGTTGCCCTCGCGCAAGCGCGCTCGCTCCACTCGCCCGGGACACGAGCGCGGCGGTGCTACGACGGATGCGGGGCGACTGCGTCGATGGCTTGGCGTATCACTTGGCGGATGTCCGGGTTCGACAGGAACAGGTCGTGGTTGATGAACCCCCAGCCTTCCGCCGAGGCATCGATCACGCGCACGCCGAGTTGCTCGAGCTGCGTCTTCTGGGCGGCTCCAACGCGGGTCATGCCGCCCGCGATCCATCCCGCGACGGCAAGCGCACGATCGTTGGTGGCGGTGATCACGGTAATGTTCGGGACGAGCGGCCGCATGCGTTCGAGCGAGGAGGAAAACACATCCATGTCGATGTCCGGCGAGGCGAAGATCACCGCCCCGATCCTGTCGGTGACGGCAAGACCGTGGCGGGCATAGATCTGCCGCAGAGCTTCCATGCTGAGCATGGTCCCGACACTGTGCGCCACGATATGGATACGACCGACACCGGGGCTTGCCATCGCCAAGGACAGCACCCGCTCCAAGGCGTCGCGCGACCACATCGCGCTCTCGCGGTCGTAGGCATAGTCGAACAGCTTGGCCTTCGACGGCCAGGCGAACACCATGGTCTCGCCGCGAAAGCGGATGTCGTCGGAGAGGCGCGCCGCATCGAGCGCGGCGGTTTCGAAGGTCTGGTTGAAACCATGCACGTAGATGAGCAGGTCGCGCTGCTCGGACGCCGGCGGGATCAGGTCGTTCAGCTGCTTGACCGGCTCGATTGCGGCGAGGCTCCAGTCGCCGAGGCCGATCGATGTGAGCGAGAAGCGGCCTTGGTCCGGCGCCACCAGCTTGGCACGGGCAAGATTGAGGCCGGAGGCGCGCTCCGTGCCGAACCAGGGCGGGGCGCGTCCTTCATTGACCGGTTTGCGCGTGGTTGCGACCAGCAGCGTCGGGCGAACGGAGATGGCCGCGGCGTCGAGCGGCACGTTGGCGGAAGAGAGCACGGTGCAGCCCGCCAGCAAACCCCCAGGCGGGAGCACGAGCGCAGCGACCGCTCCTTGCAGCAGGGCTCGGCGCGACGGTTTGGAAGGCGTCACGTCGCGCCCGTGACGCACGATCCCCATACAGCAAACCCCTGTCACCCCATGCCTGAAGGCGGATGTGGGCGAGAACAGGGCGAAGGCGAGGATTCAGACGCCATGGTGCGGCGGCAAGCTTTCGTGCACAGTGGCCGCGGGGAAGATCTTCAGGAGAACGGGCATGTCCGAGCTGTCGCGCGACGAGGTGATCGAGATCGTCGGACCGATCAGTGACGTGATCGTCGCCGAGATCATTGCGACCGGGATCGACAAGGCCGAGCTGGTGAAGGCGCATGATCGGGTCGTGCGTGATCGCGCCGCGCACAATCCCGGTCCGCCGCTGGAGCCCAGCCATTTTGCCCAGGTGGTCGATATCCTCCAGCGCGCCCGCAAGCAGGCCATCCTGGGGGAAGCCGGCTCCACGATGGAGTAGCGGAATCCCCCCAGCAACGGCTCAGCGGCGGCAACCGGTAACCTTTCCGGTCTCCTTCGCTTGAACCGGGCCGTGCGTCTGCCCGACTAAACTCTTGGAGTGTCAAAGAGGGTGGCTATGAGTGAACGTCGGATGGCGCGCTTGGTTGGATTGAGCTTGGGGGCGATTTTGGCCTGCGGTCTCATCCTCAACGCGTTTGCGTATTAACGCGCATTTTTCTTCATCATCGAACCTCGCCGCGGTTTGTCCCGGGCTCCGGCTCCGTGGAGGCGGGTTTGAAACCCGCCCTGCATACGGTAGCGCAGAGTCCGCAGCGGGGATTGCGCTTGCGCAACCCAGGGATGGCCCCTCGGCCTGTAGCCTGTAGCCCGCATGAGCAAAGCGACATGCGGGCACAGCTCGTCCCGTAAAGGCGGGGCTTGAAACGTGCCCCCACGGGTTTTCAGAAATGGACTATAAGCCATTGGGGCGCAGTACATTCTGTATCGCTAGCTGAACCGATATCTCAAAATGAGAAGCGCCTCGGAATGAGTGCCGCGCCGACCTCTTCGCCCAAGGCCGCGCCCTATGGCTCCTGGCGATCGCCAATCACGTCCGACCTCATTGTGGCGCAGACGATCGCGCTGTCGGAGGTGCGGCTCGACGGCGGAGACGTGTATTGGCTGGAGGGGCGGCCGCAGGAGCAAGGGCGCTGCGTCGTGGTGCGCAGCGAACCGGATGGTCGTCACGCAGACATCACGCCGAAAGCCTACAACGCGCGCACGCGGGTGCATGAATACGGCGGCGGCGCGTGGACGGTCGCGGACGGCACGCTTTATTTCTCTAATTTCGCTGACGGCCGGCTTTATCGGCAGGCCAATGTAGGGGCAGATTTGAAACCCGCCCCTACAGGTACGCACCGTGCAGATCACCCCGAGCCGCTCACCCCCGCCCCGCCGGCGCGAGGGCGCGACTGGAGATTTGCCGACGGCGAGATCGATCCTCGCCGGCTCTGCTGGATCGGCGTGCGCGAAGATCACACCGGGCAAGGCGAGCCCGCCAATGCCATCGTTGCGGTGGACCTCGCGCATCCGGGCATCGAGCCGGGCCGCGTGATCGCCAGCGGGCACGATTTCTTCTCTTCGCCCCGGCTCTCCCCCGATGGCACGTCGCTTCTCTGGCTTGCCTGGGATCACCCGAACATGCCGTGGAACGGCACTACTCTTTATATGACGCGGATTGCCGAGAACGGTGCTCTCGGCCAGCCGCAAGTGGTGGCGGGCAGCCAGGAGGAATCGATCTTCCAGCCGGAGTGGTCGCCTGACGGCGCGGGCATCGTATTCGTCTCCGACCGCTCCGGCTGGTGGAATCTCTACCGTTTCGATCTCGCGAGCACGACGACGCTGCCGCTCCAGCCAATGGAAGCGGAGTTTGGCCAGCCGCAATGGGTGTTCGGCCTATCCACTTACGCGTTTGCCGGACGCGACCGCATCGTCTGCACCTATTCTCAGTCCGGACTCGGGCGGCTTGCCGTCGTCGATCTCGCGAGCGGATCGCTGCGCCCGATCAAGACGCCGTTCACGGAATTCGGCTCGGTGCGCGCCGAGGGCGATCGCGTCGTATTCCGTGCCGGGGCGCCCAATCGGCCAACCTGCATCGTTGCGCTCGACCTCGCCTCCGGCCGCCACTGCGTGCTGAAGAGAGCGACCGACATCCTCGATGGCGCGCAGGCGCGGATGGCGGATTACCTGACTACCGTGGAGGCCATCGAATTCCCGACCACTCAAGGCCGCACGGCCTTCGGCCTGTTCTATCCGCCGCGCAATCCCGATTACGCTGCACTACCGGAGGAGGCGCCGCCGCTCCTGGTCAAATGCCATGGCGGGCCGACCTCGGCTGCTTCGAGCGCGCTCAATCTGGGCACCCAGTACTGGACCAGCCGCGGGATTGCGGTCCTTGACGTCAATCACGGCGGCAGCACCGGCTTCGGCCGCGCCTACCGCGACCGTCTGCATTTGCGCTGGGGCGTGGTCGATGTGGACGACTGCGTCGCCGGCGCGCGTTTTCTGGTCGAGCAGGCGCGCGTGGATGGGAAGCGTTGCGTGATCAGCGGCGGCAGCGCCGGCGGCTACACCACGCTGGCGGCACTCACCTTTCGCGACTTCTTTGCCGGCGGCGCCAGCTATTATGGCGTGAGCGATGCGGCCGCGCTCGCGCGCGATACCCACAAGTTCGAGTCGCGCTATCTCGACTGGCTGATCGGGCCTTATCCGCAGGAGGAGGCGCGCTATCGCGAGCGCTCGCCGGTCTTTCATGCGGAGCGATTGTCGAAACCTGTGATCTTCTTCCAGGGCGAGGAGGATGCGATCGTGACGCCCAACCAGGCCGAGGTCATGGTCGAGGCGCTGCGGCGCAACGGCAATGCGGTCGCCTATTTCTTGTTTGTCGGCGAGCAGCACGGCTTCCGCAAGGCCGCCACGATCCAGCGCTGCCTCGACGCCGAGCTTTATTTCTACGCCACCGAGGTGTTCCGGATCAGCCTGAGCTTTTGACATCACGCCGCCGCGGGAAACAACGCGCTGCGTGTCCCGGACGAGCGAGCGCGGCCTTGGCCGCGCTCGCGAAGATCCGGGACCCAGGGGCCACGAGCACGATCTCACCGAAGGCGTGCTGCATAAGATCCAAAAAAATGCCAGGCCCGTATTTCGTCTGCATCCTCGCGAGTCGCCGGAACGGCACGCTCTACATCGGCGTGACCAACGATCTGATACGGCGGATGAGCGAGCACAAAGGAAAGCTCGTCCCCGGTTTCACGCGAAGGTATGGCGTCGAAAAGCTCGTTTACTTTGAGGAATACGCCTCGATTCTGGAGGCGCGAGCGCGTGAGCGGGCCTTGAAGCGCTGGCAGCGAGCCTGGAAGCTGGCGCTGATCGAGAAAATGAATCCGCAATGGCGAGATTTGAGCGACGAGCTTGCGATGTAACGGGCGCCGTTATGATCGAGCCTAGAGTATGTGGCCCCTGGATCCCGGATCTTCACGAGCGCGGCCAAGGGCCGCGCTCGCTCGTCCGGGACACGAGAGGCAGCTCAGCGCTCGCGCAGCGTGTCGTGCTTGTAGCGCATGATGGGGGAGAGCAGATAGCTGAGCACGCTGCGCTCGCCGGTCTTGATCTCCACCGTGACCGCCATGCCGAGGCCAAGATTGACCAGGTTGTCGTCGATCTGCATCTGCGTGCGGTCGAGCGAGACCCGCGCCGCATAGGACAGGTCCTGGCCCTTGGGCTCGCTGCTGGCGTTGTCGGCGCCGGGGGCGCCTTTGTCGTTAGGCTTGTCCTGCGGCTTGTCCCGCGAGATGGCGTCTTGCGAGACGCTGAGCACCTTGCCGTGAAGAAGGCCATAACGCGTGAAGGTGAAGGTATCGACCTTGATCTCGGCGTTCTGGCCCGGATGCACGAAGCCGATGTCGCGGTTCGATACCATGGCCTCGATCTCGAGCTGGCTCTCATGGGGCACCAGCACGAGCAATGCCTGCGCGGGGGTGACCACGCCGCCGATGGTGTGGACGGCGAGTTGCTGCACCACTCCGTCCACCGGCGCAGTGAGCGTCTGGAACTTGGCGCGCTGCTCCGCCTTGGCCACGTCCTGCACCAGGCCGCCCGCCTTCGCCTCCGCCTTGTTGAGCTCATCCAGCATGTTGCGGCGAAATTCCGCGACGGTCTGCGCGCGCGTCTGCGCGATCGCAGCGATCGCCGCTTCGGATTCCTGCAGCTTGCTTTTCTGTACGCCGAGATCCTGCTGCTGCTCGATCAGCAACTGCAGCGTTTCCAGATACTGGAGCTTCGAGCCGAACTCGCGGTTGTACAAGGCGCCGCGAATATCCACCCGCTGCTGCACCACGGGAATGGTCGATTCAAGCTTGGTGATGGTTGCGGCAGTGGTCGAGCGCTCGGCCTCCTTCTGCGCCCGCTGCTTGTCCAGCGCGGCGACCTTGGCGCGGTGCTCCGCCACCTGGCTGATCAGGAACTGGCGCGCCATGGCGACGAGCTGCGGGCTCGCGCCCGCGGGCGGGTGGAAATTGTCAGCAGGATCCTCGGCATCGGACAGCGCGGCGCGAAGCCTGGCAATGTCGAGCTGGGCCGCGATCAGGTCGCTCTCGATGTGGTTGCGCTCGGCCATATTCATGGTGCTGTCGAGCTCGATGAGCACGTCGCCCGCCTTCACCGCCATCCCGTCGCGCACGTGAATGGCGCGCACTACGCCGGTCTCGAACGGCTGAATGGTCTTGGTACGGCCGCTGGTGATGATCTTGCCGGGCGCGGAGGCGACGATGTCGATCTTGCCGAACGCCGCCCAGCCCAGCGCCAGGCAGAACAGGGCGATGATGGTCAGCCCGATCGCTCGCCCCGTGGGCGAGGGCGGCGATTCGACGATCTCCAGCGCGGCCGGAAGAAAGGCGATCTCATCCCGATCGCGGTGGTTGCGCGCCGGAAACGCAACAATTCTAGCGGACTTCGTGGATTCCGACTTCATGGATTCCGACTTCATGGATGCCACCTTGCATGCGGTAGAAGGCGGCATAGCGCCCACCGGTTCTGATCAGCTCGTCGTGCGTGCCGTCCTCGACAAGCCGGCCGCGCTCAATGGTCACGATGCGGTCGCAGGCGCGCACGGTCGAGAGGCGGTGCGCGATGATGAAGACCGTGCGGCCCTTGGCGATCTCGCGCATGTTCTGCTGGATGATACGCTCGCTCTCGTAGTCGAGCGAGCTCGTGGCCTCATCGAAGATGAGGATGCGCGGATTGCTCATCAAGGCACGCGCAATGGCGATGCGCTGGCGCTGGCCGCCGGAGAGCGAAGTGCCCCGCTCGCCCACCATCGTGTCGTAACCCTCGGGCAGCTCGAGAATGAAGTCATGTGCCCCGGCGAGCGTGGCACCATCAATCACGCGCTCCATCGGCATGGCCGGATCGACCAGCGCGATGTTGTCGCGCACCGATCGGTTGAACAACACGTTTTCCTGCAGCACCACGCCGATCTGGCGCCGCAGCCATGAGATGTCGACCATCGCAAGATCGACGCCGTCCACCAGCACCCGTCCGCTCTCCGGGACATACAGGCGCTGAACAAGCTTCGCGAGCGTGCTCTTGCCCGAGCCCGACGGGCCGATGACGCCCACCATCTGCCCGGCGGGCACGGAAAACGTGATATCGTGCAAAACCTCGGCGGCATCGATGCGATAGCGGAAAGTCACATGCTCGAAGGTGACATCGCCGCGGATCGCCGGCAGCGCGGCGCGCGCCGGATTGTAGGTCGGCTCCGCCGCGGTATTGAGGATGTCGCCGAGCCGCGCGACGGAAAGACGGGCCTGATGAAAGTCCTGCCAGATCTGCGCAAGCCGCAGCACCGGCGCGCTCACCCGGCCCGCGAGCATGTTGAAGGCGACCAGCTCGCCGACGGTGAGGTCGCCGCCGATCACCAGCCTGGCGCCGTAATAGAGCGTCCCGGCAATGACCAGCTTGTTGACGAGCTGCACGCAATTGCTCGCGGTGTTGCCGAGGCTCACCACCTTGAAGCTTGCTCCGACATAGCTGGCGAGCTGCTCCTCCCAGCGCCGCTGCATCTGCGGCTCGACCGCCATGGCCTTGAGGGTCTCAACGCCGGTGACGCTTTCCACCAGGAAGGCCTGGTTCTCGGCGCCGCGCTGGAATTTCACGTCGAGCCGCTGCCGGAACAACGGCGTCGCTCCGGCCGAGATGCCGATGTAGAACGGAAACGACGCAAGCACGATCCAGGTCAGCAGCGGCGAGTAGAGGAACATCACCGCCAGGAATACGAAGGTGAAGAACAGGTCGATGACCAGGGTGAGCGCCGAGCTGGTCAAGAAGTTGCGGATGTTCTCCAGCTCGCGCACGCGCGCGACCGAATCGCCCACGCGCCGTGCCTGGAAATAGGCGATCGGCAGAGCGAGCAGATGGCGAAACAGCCGCGCACCGAGCTCGACATCGATGCGGTTGGTCGTGTGCGCAAAGAGATAGGTGCGCAGAATGCTCATGATCGTCTCGAATACGCCGACGGCGACGAGGCCGATGATGAGCACGTCGAGGGTGCTCATGCTGCGATGCACGAGCACCTTGTCGATCACCACCTGGAAGAACAGCGGCGAGACCAGCGCGAAGATTTGCAGGAAGAAGGACGCGACCAGCACTTCCGCCAGGAGCCGCCGGTATTTGTGAATTGCGCCGAGGAACCAGGTGATATCGAACCGGCGGGAGAGATCGAGCAACCCGGCCCGCCGCGTCATCAGCACGAGACGCCCGTCCCACACCGCCTCGAGCTCGGCCTGGGTCATCAGCGCCGGGCGCGGCGATCCCGGCGACTGCACCAGCACCTTGTCCTCGCCGGCTTTGCCGAGGAACATGAATCCGCCGTCCTTGAGCACCGCAATGGCCGGGAGCGGAGTGTTGGGCAGCCGCGACCACGCGGTCTTGCGCGCGCGGGCCTTGAGCCCGAGCTCGGACGCCACCCGCAGCATTTCCGGGACCCCAATCGGGGTGCCGCCGAAGCGGTGGCGGATCTGCTCGGGATCGGCACCGATCCCGAGAAAACGCAGCAACGTAACCAGGGTGATCAGGCCTGGATCAGCCGCGGTGATTTGCCCGCCGCCTGTCGTCATCGATCCTCACATTCCACGGTGGCGGGCATCTTCAGCCTTCTCGGGGCAACGAAACCGTGGCCTCGCCCCGGGGACGGCCAAATTCGCGCCAAGATGATATTCCGTCAGCCCCCAAGGGCACGACGAATCTCAAGCCGATGCGCTTGCTGCGCATTCTTGCGCAATTGCCTTGCGCGTCCGCCTCGTTTGCGTTTCCGCTCTGCCCGGCGCTCTGCAATGCAGCTTTCCCGGCGTTACGGCCCATGCTTCGGGCGTCAGGCCGCTCACAATTACCCAAGGTTTGCGTCGCCTGCAACCTAAAAGTGCGGGTTGCCGCCAAACAAAGTTAGTGCGTTATCCCCTCGCTTAATGCGGGGCATCCATAATCCCGGCAGGGAGAGGCGCAGCCGTGCGAAGCCCTACGTTCGGTGATTCCTGGGTCGACCGCATACGCGACGATGACGAGCGCGGCTACAAGTCGCTATGGTTTTGCGCTGCCTCGCAAAGTCAGCTGCATGGGGCGGAACCGCAAGCCCATTTCGCTGGAATTGTTTGGTATTTTCTCGTTTTGTGATATCCGTGCTGGGCTCGATTGGCTATTGCTGCCGGTCACGGTCCTTCTGCCAAGAGCGGGGCCGCCCTGGGATGAGCCCGATGCAGTGCGCGATTGAGCGGGCTGGACGCACATGTCCGATGAGATTGCGTTAGACCACGATCCGCCGAGATGCGATCAGCAGCGCGGCACACTCGGCCTGCTTCCTCCCCCCGCTCCTAACGAGGAGAGGCTACCCGGAGCCGACCTGTGAAAGGTCTGCCTTCCACCGGACTGGAGCACGCGCGCAAGCTGCTCGCCGATTGCATACTGTTCCGCAAGCTCACCCCCAGCGAACGCAGCGCGCTGGCGGCACGTGCCCACATGCGCGCCTTCGAGGCGGGCGAGACCATCTTTCTGATGGGCGCGCAGCACGACAGCATGCTGGCGGTGCTCAGCGGTCAAGTGAAAATCAGCATGACCTCGTCCGAAGGCAAGGAGATCGTCCTTGCCATCCTCCACCCCGGCGAGGTGTTCGGCGAGATTGCAATGCTCGACGGCAAGCCGCGCAGCGCCGACGCCAAGGCCTTGACCGACTGCAGCCTCGCCGTGCTGGACCGACGCGACGTGTTGGCCGCGCTCGAAGGCAATGCGGCAGCCTGGCTTGGATTGGTCGAGGTGCTGTGCTCGCGGCTGCGCCGCACTGATGACCATCTCGTCGAGCTCGCCCTTTTGGGCTTGCCCGCGCGGCTCGCCAAGGCGCTCCTGCGTGTGATCGACGGACAAGGCGGCGAGATGCCGAAGGGCAATGGCCGCGGCTCGCGCCTCTCCCAGCACGAGCTCGCCAACCTGGTGGGGGCGACACGCGAGAATGTCAACAAGTGCCTGCAGGAATGGCGGCGCGTCGGCATCATCCGCATGGAGAAACGCGTGATCAGCATCGCCGATCGCGACGCGCTCGAGGCGGTGGCCGAGCCGGAGTAGGAGGAGAGCGCGGAGCTCGTAGCCCGCATGAGCGGCAGCGACATGCGGGCTCCTCCTCGCATGGCGGACCGGATATCGCTTCGCTCATCCGGGCTACGGCGCCGCAAACCGGATCATGGTTGCGTCAGCCGGGCCACAGCTGCTTGGTCGCGAGGTCCGCGCCCTGGCGCATGGCCTTGAACTTCTCCCAGACCACGGTGTGATGCACCTCGGTGCGGTAGAGAGCCTGGGAGGAAAAGCCGCAATCCGCGCTGGCCATCACGTTCTCGCGGCCGACAAGTTTGGCGAAGCGCACGATACGCTCGGCAATCAGCTCAGGGTGCTCGACGATGTTGCTGGCGTGCGTGATGACGCCTGGGCAGAGCACCTTGCCCTCGGGAACCTTGATCCGCTCGAACAGATGATACTCGTGCTCGTGGCGCGGATTGGCCGCCTCGAAGCTGAACGACCCTGCATTGATCTGCAGCACATAGTCGATGATGTCGGACAAGGCAGCTTCATAGAGCCTCGGCCCCTCGTTGATCCCGTAGCAGGTATGAAATCGCACCATCTCGGCAGGGATGCCGCTGAGCGCGCGGTTGGCTGCATCCACATAGATCTGGGCGCGTCTTCTCTTCTGCTTGTCGTCGAGCCCCGGCTCGAAGAAGATGTCCGGCAGGAACGGATCGTCCACCTGCACCAGCAGACCCGCTGCAGCGATTGCGCGGTATTCCTTGTTAAGCTCGGCGGCGAGCGCCTGAAAATAGTCCTCATCCGACTTGTAGTACGCGTTGATCCCGACCCCGGACGGTGCCGTCGCCGGCAGGAACGCGCGATGCTCGGGAACGCCAGCCACCTTGGCCGCCGCTTTGAGATTGTCGATGTCGATCTGCAGGAGCCTCTCGCCGCGATATTTGACCGGTCCGACGCAGACCACCGGCGTGATCGGCACGATCGCGCCGCCCATCATGGCCTGCTTGAAATACTCGGCGTAGTACTCCGGAAACGCGGCAACCTCCTGCTGGAACAGGAGCAGCTTCTGGTTCGGCCGCGCCTCGAAGCCTTCGAGCCGCTCCTGGATATAGGTGAAGAATCCGGGCTTGGAAAATTCGCCATCGGTGACGAAATCGATGCCGCAGTCGACCTGCCTGCGCACGCTCTGCGCGACCGACTTCGACAGCAATGCTTGAAACCCGTTCGCATCGTAGCGCTCGCCGCTGAGCCTGGCCTTCATCATGTCGAGCAGAGCGTGCGGCCGCGGCAGGCTGCCGATATGCGTGGTCTGGATGCGGTCGGTGTTGTTTTGGATTCCCATGATCGGCCTCGCCTCGTCTCAAGTCGCAGTTGCTCTTGCAGGAGCTCAACTCGGAGCAATCAAGGGGAGTTTCGGAAAATATGTACGATAGCGCGCCCGCATCGCGCGTCATCAGCCGATATCCCGCGACAACCGCATGGGCGCCGATGAAGAAATCCGGAAGTGGCGACTGCTTCGTCCCTTTCAGTCGGTGGTATCTCAAATAGGACTTTCCGGGGTACAGCCGTCATTTACTTACGGCGGCTCAGCGCCATGATGGCGTCGGTGCTCATCGCGACATCCCCACGACCTCTCAGATGAGCGACGAGGCGAGCCCCTCGACCATCCCTGCTTCTGCCCTTCGCTCGAATAATCCGCACGACCCTGCCCTCGAATTCAAAGCCCACTTCGGTATGCGGCAGCAACCCGGCCGTTCGCGGATTTCGACAGGGATGGTCACTTGACCTTTGGAAGTGATACGCATGGCTCGCGATTCCTTTCCCTTACTTGTAAGAGTAAGAAAATCCGAGCCGAATAACAAGAGTCCGGCATGACTGGACCGATTCACCGCATCTTTCTATACCGGGCAAGCTCGCGGAGGCGCCCGTAGCGAACTGTCGGTCTCGGCGGCTTCAGGCGGCCGAACGAACGTTGATCTTTACCTTCAGGCCTGCGCGCATTGCCAAGGTCGTCAGCGTGTCGAGCGAGAACTTGTTGATTTTGCCATGCAGCAGGTCGTTGAGGCGAGGCTGAGTGATGCCGAGCCGGCGAGCAGCCTGTGCCTGCGTCGTGTTCCAGCTGCGCACCTGATCCTTGATCGCAATCATGACGTTCGATCGCATCGTCATCGTCGCTGCTTCTCCAGGGCTGTCCTCGAGGGCGTCCCACACGTTGGCGAAGGTCCGAGTCTTTGTCATTTCGATCCTCGCTTCAATTGCCGCAGTCGTGCCGTCGCAAGCTCCAGGTCGCGCCGGGCGGTTTTCTGCGTCTTCTTCTCGAACGCGTGGAGCACGTGAATGGCGTCGGCAAAAGTCGCAATGTAGATCACCCGGTACACTCCGACGGCATCGCGGATTCTGATCTCGTGAACGCCCGCACCGATCGTTGACATCGGCTTCCAGTCACTGGGGTCGCGACCCATCTGGACCTGGTAGAGCTCGTGGCCGGCCTCCCAGCGTGCCTCCTCGGGGAAGTCCCGCAAACGATCGAGCGAGTCTCCGTGAAACGTCACCCTGCGTCCTGTAGGTCGTCATGAGCCGCGCCACGCCGTCACGCGCAATATCAAGCAGTCCATAGACGATGACCATATCCATGGCGTCTTTTTCGAGGAGCCCGATCTTGTGCGCGTTCGCCGGATAGACGATCGGGACCGGCATTCGCGACAGGCTTTCCAGCATCCTGGCGGTGATCTTGCCGCCCGTGTTGCTGCCCAGTTTTGTGAGGGAACCATGCACGCCGAGCGCTCCGGGAATGAGTTGGCGAAGCTCTATGGCGAGTGACTTGCGCAACGCGTCCAGCTCGCGATCGACCTTCCGTCTCTCGACCTTCAGCGTGACGACGACGGTTATGATCGCAGCAATCAACGCGATCAGCCCAGCGATCAGAGTTTGCCAGTGGTCGACGAAATCGACGAGAGTTGTGTAGTGCCACGGCACAGCGGCAGTCGTCCCCAAGCTCGCTTCACCCCCACGAATATGGCGGTTGAAGCGCCATCTGGCGGTTGTTCCGGTGTCGGCCCTTCGCCCTCTTCCGACAAGGAGATTCTTTACCATGACGCGGGGGGGGAGGGCTTGGATTTGGACGGCAAGGTAAAAGGCTGACCGTCGGTCTGGCCTATGTGGTTGGATAGAATGGGATTTTTCGACTCCCGTTTAACGCCCCCTGCGGGCGCTTTTAGCTGAAAGCTCAATGATATCAACGCTCCGAGCGCCAGCCATCTACTCTACAGCCGCCGAAGGCCTTCCCTTGTTGCTTCAGTGTGATAACAATACGCTGTGACGAAGCCGCGCGACCCGACTCTCGATGTACTTCTCGACCTCGACGGTCAGGTTCTCGTGGTGGACCCCGAGGGCGGCCATTGGGTCCGGTTCGTGGTGACGCGCGTGCTGGTGTCGCAGGAGAAGCCGCACGGGATCGACTACTCGCTGACGCTGCACGGGCCGGACGGCGAGAGGCTGGTCGGCTTCGATAATGCCCATCCGGTCGCGAAGCAGAAGCGCGGCGGCCCGCAGGATCACCGTCACCGGTTGCGGACGATCCGTCCTTATGAATACCGAGACGCGGCGACCTTGCTCGCCGATTTTTGGACGACCGTGGACGCGGTGTTGCGCGAGAGAGGAGTGATCCCATGACCACGTTGAAGGTCGGCATCGCCAGTTACGAGGAGATGAAGGCGCGCACCATGGCCGTCGCGCGCGGCGAACGGCGCATCGCGCCGAACGAGCCGAAGGTGTGGTTCACCTCGACTGAATCCTTCGCCAAGGTCCTGTCGGCTGGCAATCGCGAGCTGCTGCGCGTGATCGCCGAGAAGGCGCCCGGCTCGCTCGACGAGCTGGCGCGCATCACCGGCAAGGCCAAGTCCAACCTGTCGCGGACACTGAGGACAATGGAAGGCTATGGCCTGGTTCGCCTCGAACGTGGCGAGCGCGGCAGGATCACGCCCAAGGTCATGCACGATCGCGTGGAGCTGGACCTGCCGCTCACCCTCTCGCGGAAGGCAAGCTGAGCCATGACCGCTTGGACGCGAGCAGGCCGAACCGCCGCCAGCCCGTCAAGGCTGGCGCCTTCCGCGCCACCGCTTCGCGGCTGCAGCCTTGACCGCCTGTCACCGGCCCGGCGGGGGCTTGCCAAGCAATCAAAGCTCAAGATGAGCGAAGTCGCTCCCTTCGTCACGGATTCGCCGGTAGGGAGAAGAGCGTTGTCGGATAGAGATCGGTCGTTCGTCCGGAGTACACGCGGCGCGATGCTGTCGCAATGTCCCGACCTCGCGCCAGCCTGGGCGTCCTACCCGACGATCTTTACATCCAGTACGAGCCCTGGCCTCGCCTCGGTCGGCCGCCGAAGCACGATCTCTCGATCTGGACCGTCACCGACGATTGGCCTGAGCGTGTGCCGGTTGCCGACGCCGAGCTCGATGTATTCGAGGCCTGGTTTGGCGACGTGTTCGATGAGCTGATCGGGTCGTGCCGATGATCTGAGGAGATACCCGTCATGACCGTGCCGTCGCGCGCCGCCCTCTACCTGCGCGTCTCGACGGCGCGGAAGGCCGAGCATGATATCTCGATCCCGGACCAGAAGCGGCAGGGCGAAGCTTATTGCGCCTCCCGCGGCTATCAGCTCGTCGAGACCTACGTGGAGCCAGGCGCATCCGCCACCAACGACCGCCGGCCCGAATTCCAGCGCATGATCGAGGCGGACATCAGTAGGCCCGCGCCGTTCGATATCGTCGTCGTCCACAGCTTCTCGCGCTTTTTCCGCGATCACTTCGAGCTGGAGTTCTACGTCCGCAACTCTACGACGCCATAGAGGCCGGCATTGCCGATCTCGACGATCCGGCGCTGAAAGAGCGTATTGCCAGTCTCAGGCGATCCGTGATCAAGCACAGGCCGACGCCGAGCGCGCCGCTGCGATGTTGGAGTCGTCAGCTCAGCAAGCCGTCACGCCAACTATGGTGCGCAAGTTCGCCAGGACGGCGCGAGAGCGGATCAAAATCGACGGCGGCGGCTATCGCCGTGACCATCTCCGCGCGCTCGCCCAGCGCGTCGAGGTCGCAGACGGCGAGGTCCGCATCATGGGATCGAAAGGCGATCTGCTCCGAACGCTCGCCGCCGCTGGCGTAAAATCGGCTACGCCGGCGTTCGCAGTTCTGTTCTGAAGTGGCGGAAGGGGTGGGATTCGAACCCACGAGGGAGCGTGAACCCCCTGGCGGTTTTCAAGACCGCTGCCTTAAACCACTCGGCCACCCTTCCCTGTTAGCAGGATCAAATACTTAGCGTTAAATGTATTGAGAACGCGACTGGAACAAGAGCGAGCTTGGACCCAACTTGGACCCATCACTGTTTTTTGTCGGAAAGGGGCAGAAGGTCATCAAGCGCCGAAATGCGAAAATCCTTGGAGAAGTTTGGCCCCACGTCATTCATTAGCGTGAATGTAGCAGGCCCATGCTCACGAATGAGATCACGGAAGGCTTCAGGTAATGGGCACCCGGTGGCGATTGGAACCCGAGTATCAGGTTTGCCCCGCTCTCTCAGCAGAAAGTACGTTTCCCCACGCTTGTTCTTGATAGCATAGACGGCAATTTCGCGGTTTGGCTTATCTGATCCGGTTCTCATGAGCCAAGCACTCCTTTTGACAGTGCCCCAATCACTGCCGCTGCGCTAGTGTCAGCCTTCCTCGTGCGCTTGGCGTAGATGCGCAGGAGCACCGCGGGATCATGAGCGCAGCGCGCGGCCACGACGTGCACTGGGACCCCGCGATCGAGCAGCAGGGTTTCATGAGTGCCGCGGAGATCGTGCAACCGCAAACCGGGGAAGCCGAGCTTAGCAGCCTTGCGGACAAACTCCTTAGTCGTGTTGTCCGGGTTTCGAAGGCCGGTGAAGGAAAAGCTCTCGCCGGGGGCCGGCGGGTTTGGAAACATGAGCGCATCATCGGGCAGCTTCACGAGCGAGAGATCGACCGCGGCGCCGTCGGGTACACCTGCCTTGATGCGAAGATGTTTTTCGCGTTCCGCCAATAGAAGCGCGATCAGATCATCATCTATGGTGATGGTCCGCTTGTGCCGCGCCCTCTTTGGCTCCTTTAGATTGAGCCCGTACTCTTTGGTTTGCTCGACTGCCCGCTCTATCCTCAGCGTCTTGTTTTTAGCATCGAGATCGGTCCACCACAGCCCGAGGATTTCCGTTCGTCGCGCCCCGGTAAATGCCGCGACTGCAACAATCGGGAAAAGAACAGAACCCCGATAACCCTCGACTAGGGTCCGCAGCTGGTCTTCCTCAAGCACGGTACCGGCTTCGCTTTCGCCGGGAACTGGTGCCTCTGCGCGCAGCGTCGGACTGGCAATCATCAGCCCCTTGCGCGCCGCCGCTTTCAGGCAAGCACCAAGAACCGTATGCACATGGTGGACCGTCCGCGTCGCCAGCTTCTTTTCAAGCTTCACATAGAGATCATCAAGCTCGCTGGCCTGTAGGTGCTGCAACGGCCGCGCGCCGAGCGTCGACTTGACGTGGCAGCGAAGCAGTTCCTCGTATCGCTCCAACGTCCGAGGGTTCACGAGCCCGCGCTTGCGCTTCTTGCTCCCCTCCCCTGCTTCCTCATTAGGCTGCCGCTTAAGGAGTGCAATCCACCGATCGACCCATTGCGCCACCGTGACTTTGTCCGGAGCGACGTGCTCGCCCGTGTCGCCGGATCGGATCAGCCGCCGCAATTCTTTTCGTGCTTCACCTAACGATCCATGGAACGTTTTGGTGAACCGTTGCTGATTGACGCGATACCGCAGCCGCCATGTATCCGGCCCGCGCGGATCTATGCCGCCGTCGCCGTGTGCGCGCTTCTTCGTCATTGCCCATTCTCCTTCTTCATCCGTCGTATGAGGTTCCCCAGATTGGTCATGGTGTGTGGACGCGGACGCTTTGCGAGCCGCTGCCGCGCAACCGTTCGGCCAATCGTCAGAGGATCATCCCCAGTCAAGAATCCGAACAGGTCGTGCTCGGCCCCCCTGCTTTTCATTTCGGGGGGCGCAATACCCTCAAGCCACGTCTTTACTGCCTCGACCACGGCCTGATGCACGTCGGGGTGCCGATGCCAATCCGAGCCCGCGAGTGCGCGAATGTCCTTGACCAGCGCAATCACGTCCGATGCAAGCTCGCGTGTCTGCGCGTCGGCAGCATCATCCTCAATGAACGTCCGCTCGACCCGGCGCCTGATTTCTTCCGAGACACCCGCATCGCTGCGTTTGAGCCGCTCGTGCATCTCGCGCGGAAGGCGGACCGCGGTTTGAACAGTTTCTGATCGCTGTGATCGCGCCACTTTTCCCCACCCATCTTACTGGACGTTTGACAATCTGGCGGATTATGGGATACATAAAAGCATGAAACGTATCCCGACGTCAAGACGCAACAGCACGCGCCGGACAGGAGGTAGCGAATGAAGATGCAAAAAGTCTCACAGGAACAGGACACTACCCTGGGGACAAAAATTTATGCCGAGCCTGCTGATTCGCAGTGCCGCACCCTCTCGGTCGAAGAGGCCGCCCGCATTCTCGGGATTGGGCGCAGCGCGGCCTACGAGCACGCCAAGTCCGGCGCGCTCCCGACGATCAAGCTCGGCAGGCGCGTGCTCGTGCCGAAAGCCGCATTCGAGAAGCTGCTGCAAGGCGCGTAAGCCGAGCGCCCGTCGTGAGTATCGATTGCGCTTTCTTCGGCTTCCTGGCCGCGGACGCCGAACCGCGAACATCACAAGCCGGCAAGCAATGGGTCCGCTTGCGCATCGGTGTGGGCAAGGATGACGACATTCAATGGCTAAGCGTTGCCGCATTCGGCAAAGCAGCAGAGAACGCGCGCGACTTGAAGAAAGCTGATCGGATCTATGTCGAGGGCACCCTCAAGCTCGACAGTTGGCGCGGCAACGATGGCACCGATCGGCACGGAATAAGCGTCGCCTGCTTCAAGCTTGAACGAACGCATCAGATCGGCCGTAATCGACCGAAGCGGAGCGATGCGACCGCGCACGCAAAGCCTCGATCTCCTCGACCGGAAGCAGGGGCGGCAGTGAATGAGTTCTACAACGACGAAATTCCATTCTAGGCGCCCCCGCGATGGAGATCGACCTTTCCGCGATCAAAGAGCTAACTGAGAACGGGCGCGAGCGGCTTCCAAATCGACGCAGCCACGAGCTCGTTGATTTCCAGCATGGCGGCTTCAGTTACACGGCTGGCATTGGCCGGTTTGCGGACGGACGTGTCGCCGAGATTTTTCTCAACGCGGCGAAGACCGGGACCGCGGTTGAAGCCGCAGCTCGAGATGCAGCAATCGTTGCCTCGATCGCGCTACAGCACGGCGCTTCGCCGGCAACGCTGCAGCACGCTTTGACGCGGAATGGAGATGGTACCGCGTCCGGTCCGCTCGGCGCATTGCTCGACCTGTTAGCTGCTCGGGAATGCGCTGCGCCATGACCGACAAGCACGAGCAACACCGGGAAGGCGAAGACCAGGCCGGCGACCAGCAGCACGACGAGGGCTCGCAATCTTTTTCCAGGCAGTTCCTCAACTCTCTTGGGGATGACCATCCCACGATATGGACGACGGCAACGCGCACTTTAATGGTTGCACGCCGGGCAATTGCCTTAGCACCTGATCCGAGAACAAAACTTGAGGCCCTCGCATCCGGCGCCCGCTCACTGGCGCTCCCGACCCGACATGGATTTATTGAGCACGTCGACGTGGTCGACCAGCTCTATGAACAAGCCGAAAACTGCGGGCTCGTCACGGAATTCGGCGAGAGCGTCATTGTCGAGGCGATCAAATCCAACCTGGAGAATTTCGCGCATTCTGAGCAGGCCAATGGTAACGCAGTCTTTGACAACACTGTGCCACCACCGGCGAGCCCCGACGATTACGGTTTTACCTCGTCGCCGGAACCGAGCGCGCCGAAGATCGAGGCACCAAAAATCGAGGCGTGCCCGTATCGGTGGATTGATCCGGCCTCAATTCCGCCGCGGCAATTCCTGTTCGGCCGCCACTACGTTCGCAAGGCGATCGGCGCGACCATCGCGGCCGGCGGCCGCGCCAAGACAACGCTCGGTTTGCTCGAAGCCGCCTCAATGGCGAGCGGCCGTGATCTTCTGAGCACCCAGACAATTGCCCCGCTCCGGGTTTGGTACCTCAACGGAGAAGAGGACCAGGACGAGCTCGACCGCAGAATGGCGGCAATCTGCCGGCGGTACGGGATAGCGGAAGCCGACTGCGGTGGCCGCCTGTTTGTCCAATCGGTCCGCGACAATCCAATCCGGCTCGCTACCCTGCTCAAAAACACTCCGACGCTCAATCGCGGTGCCCTTGGGGAGATCGAGGCAGAGATCAAGGCAAAGCAGATCGACGTGTTCATGCTCGATCCGCTCGTGTCATTCCATTCCGTCGCCGAAAACGACAACGGGCATATGGACCTGCTGCTGAAGGAGGGACTGGGCGCCGTTGCCAGCCGGACCGAGGCTGCCGGCGAACTTTTCCACCATCCCGGCAAGCCCAAGCCCGGACAGGCCGACACGACGGTGGAAGATGGCCGCGGCGCCTCCTCCATCCTCTGGGCCGTCCGGTCCGCCCGCGTGCTCAATTTCATGACGCCCGAGGAGGCGGTCAGGCTCGGGATCAGCGAAGACGACCGGCGCCTTCACATCCGGGTGACGAACGGCAAGGCCAACATGGGGCCGCTCGGCAAGGCCTCATGGTTCAAGCTGGCGGTCGAAAATCTGCCGAACGGGGACGACGTAGCTTGCGCCACATCGTGGAGCCCGCCAAACCCCTTCCAAGGTGTCACCGTGGCTGACATGCAAAGGTGTCGCACGCTGGTGCAAGGTGCAGCATATCGCGTCAGCAGTCAGTCACCCGATTGGATCGGCTACCTCGTCGCGGACATTCTCAAAATCAACGTGATGCATGGGCGCGACAACGATCCGAAGACCGTTGCTCGCATCAAAGAAATCCTGCGACAATGGTTCAAAAACGGCGTGCTCGCGACCGAGAAGCGGGAAGATAAAAACCGCCAGCAGCGCGACTTCGTGATTGCCGGATCATGGCAGCCACAAACCGAGACGCTACGGAATTCCGATGACGACCCCTCGGACTGAAGGTGGTGCAAACCCGGTGCAAGGTGGAGCGCTCCACCGGCTTGAAGGTCCGTGCTTTTGCACCACTGCACCACCTGCACCACCCCCTTATAGGGGTGGAAGGTGGTGGTGGTGCAACGGACCGCGGGAATTTTCCAGGACGCTGAAGAACGCACCTTTTACCTGCCATGTAGATATTTGCTCGCGCTCCGTGCGTTGCTCACAGTCCGACGCCACCTAAGCCCTGGACACCCCCCGCAGCGCTAACTCCCGGCGGCTCGATCAACGGCGGAGAGGCTTTGACGTGCGCGCATGCTTCTACTGTTGAGAGTAGTAAGAAATCTTCCGCGTCCGCGCGCGCCCGTGAGGCTCGGGCCACGAGCGGGTCGCGCTCCTCGATCATTTAGACAAGCCTTGGGTCCGCGTTTGGGTCCATCGGCGTGGGGTGTGCTCAGTTCTTGTTGCTGTATCGGCGTTATTTGGTGATGGGCAGCGGTTTGCTCATTCGGAGAGCGGCATTTTCAGGAGCGATGACACCCATGCGGCCATTGCGACCGTCCGGGACTATGCGGGGCTGATCGAGGCGCTCGTGCTCGTGCTGGTGGTCAACGGGGATGCCGAGGCGCTTGCTCGCGTCCGGGCTAGACTGACGAAGCGTGCACGGGGCACGGCAACACCGGGCAAAACAACCGAGGGCCTCGGCGCCAGGCGCCTGGCGCAATGCCAACGCGCGCATGACAGCCTCTGCCATTGATATTGTTTAGGGTCCCCTATTTGGCCAAGGCAGGGGGTAGGGGGGAGAAGCTCGCGCTCTCACTACATCGACTATCAGCATCCCTACAGCGGCGCGCCCTTGAAATCTTGGCCTTATGCGATGCTCGATCTGCGCTGCGATGGCCCGCCGTGACTCAGAAATGGCTTGCCAGGCATTTTTCGACCCTCCTGGCCCCCGATGGGCTGTGCGGCGAGAATGGGACAGCCCTGTTGACCTTTTCTGCGGCTGCGCGCATAGCGGCTGGCCATGGCGGTTCGACAGATTGGCGGACTGATCGAGAGCTATGACGGGTTGATCACCGCCATTCGGACCCGATTGGCCGAGGTGGGGTCGAGCTGTGAGAACGTGAGCGCGCTCGCGGGCCTTACCGAGACGCACGTGAGCAAGCTCATTAACGCCAAGCGATCCAAGATCCTGGGCAAGATTTCATTCGATTGCCTGTTGGCGGCACTCGGTGTCCGCCTCGTCGTGGTAGTGGACGATTTGGCCTTTGCGCCGTTGAAGGCACGTCTGAAGCCGGCCAGGTTTCACCGTTGGAACCTGGGGCCGAGCAGCGACACGCCTCCCGCCTCCGCGGGGGCAAGCTCTCGGGGGATGAAGATCAAGATCAACGAGATCGGTGGAATGGAGGAGGTGGCGAAGGTGCCTGCCCTGCGCGATGTGGTCGTTGTCGAACGCCAGGAATGCCGACCGAAGGCCGTGACAAAGCTGAAACCACGGGGGCCGGCCCGGTCTTCGGAGGGCCTGGCCGGCGCGATCTAAGAACGAGAACGGTACGTTGAGCCGCCACTGCCATCCCGTAAATTGGCGGCATGAAACACGATGCCCGATTTGACTTGAAGCTGCCGGCGGCCCAGCGACGCGAGCTTGCCGAGCTGGCCACAGAGAGCGGTCTGAGCTCTGCCGATCTCGTGCGGTTAAGCGTGAGGTGGCTGCTCCAGCATCCGGATCGACTCCTCCGGTCGGTTGTGGAGGAGCAGCAGGGGCGGGCGGCATGACGGGCAAATTCGGCAACTCAGCCATCGCCGCGCTTGAGCGCGCCCGCGCTGACGCGGTCCGATCCTGTGTGCCAAAGACGGCCAAGATCGGCGGGCACTGACCGATGGCAATCACTGCCGGCGAGAGCTTTCAGTTCGCAAACATCGCGGCGACCACCGCTCAGTTCCAGGTCAAGGGCGGCACGTATCTCCTTACGGTTCACGCGACTTTCGGCGGCGGCAGCGTGCAGATGCAGACCTTGGCGGGAGACGGCGCGACCTGGCTGCTGCTTGGAACGTCGATTACGGCTGATGGCACACAGTCCTTTACGCTCCCACCTGGCGCGTACCGCATTGCCATTGCCACGGCGACGGCTGTCTACGCCAACCTGACCCGCGTGCCGGCCTGATGAAGGAGACCCGCCTGATGGCCACGCCGACTACTGCTGCCCGACTCGACGCAGCCCGCGCCGAGCATGAAGCCACCCTGCACCAGATCGAGGAAGCGACGGCTGCGCGTAACAGCGCATTGCTCGCCGACGACGACAAATTGGCGGCCAAGGTTGCTGCTCAGATTGACGGCTTGCGGGTGCTCGCGCGTGGGCATGTCGACAAGATTGTGCTGCTCGAAGCCGAGCAGGCTCGCGAGAAGGCCGAGGCGGCAGCGCGTCGGCACGAAGTGCACTTGCGCGAGTTCGAGAGCACTCTGGCGCAGGCCGATATTGCGGGTGACGAACTGCAACGCGCGGCTGCGCTGCTCGAGCAGAAATTCCGCGAAACAATTCGGCTCCGTGAGCTTGTTCTTAGCATGTGGCCTTTCGGCAAGTCGTCGCATGGCGATGCCGTAGTGCGGACGCCGGAAGGTTGCGCAATGTCGGCTGGTGCGGTTGCTACCCTGCTCCAACACGAACTGTACCGCATCGGCACGCAGGCCCCGCTTGGCGGCTTTCCCGGCGAGCGTGTCAAAGTCCCGTTGCCCGGCGGTGTTCCTGCACGTTTGACGCCGCTGGTCGATGCGAAGACTAAACAACCGATACCGCTTCAACCGCTTGGTGAGATACTGCGGCAGGCATCAAAGTTTGCCGTCGAAACCTTGCGCGACGACAAATTCATCCCGCCAGTTGTGCCGCAGCCTCAACCGACTGGGCCGCGTCTGGTGTTCGACGAGTCGGCGCCTGCCGTCGCGCCCCGCGCCACGGTGGCGCACGTACAACCCCGAGCTGCTCCGGCACAACAGCCATCGGATATCGACGCCCTGAAAGAATATGTCCCGCCGGCTTTCCGTGCCCGGTTTGCGGAATTGCATACACGGCAAGCGCGCCTTGCAAACGATGTGAGCCCGGTGGGGGAAAAAGCGTACAATGAATGCCTAGGCGAATTGGCCGCGTTGCGGAGTGAGATCGACGCGGCAAAACGAGGGGACGCAGCATGAGCGGCGCGAATGATGATCTAACAACTCCGGCCGACGTGAGCTTGATCACGCCGCAGCAGGCCGGTGAAATGTTGCGCAGGATGTCGGGCAATGAACCGAGCCGCCCAATGCCTTCCAACGTGTCCGACATGACGCGCGAGGAAGCTGGCAAGGCACTCGACGCAATGGCCAAGGCGCAGTTGAAGCAAGCGGCCGATCCTGTTGCTGCCGCCATTGCTGGCCAAGTGTACCCCGACGAGATGCATACGTCGCCGCTCGACAGCACGACCCTGCCGCCGATGAAATTGGCCGAGTTTGCTGGTGCGCTTCGTGAGTCGGGCTTTGATGACCGCGCTGTAGAGTGTGTGCTCCGGGAACAGAAAGTTTCGGCCGCCGAGCGCGAACAAGCGGGGATAAGGAAAGCCGAGTTGCTCGCTGATCCGATCTGGTCGGCCCGCTTCCTGGCCGGCGATGTCAAGGCCCGCCACGATATGGTGGCGCTCATTTATCTCACGACTGCGGCGGTCGCGCCATGAAATTCGCGGTGACGTTCACCAATCAGCAGACCGGCGATCGTCGAGAGGTTGTCGTCTCGCTCGATGATGTTGATCCCGAAGACCGTGCCTTTCTCGAACGCAATCGCCGGACACGTCCCGGTGCGGGGTCACCCGGTGGGCCGATCGAGCGCATGCTGGCTTACTCCCTCGCCCGCCCGCGGGTGCCGAAGGAATTGGTCTACGACCTCGAAGACCCAAACTGCTGCTGCGTGGTTCATTGAACTGAGATGACCTCTGCTGCAATCAAACGACGTGATGAGATCTGGGGCGAGCTGGGCCCCGCGATGCGCGCTTTGCCCAACAATCGCTGGCGCGCGTTCATTGAGTTCTATTTGTTGGAGCCGCCAGGCCATGGCGCGCAGACCAGCGCAGCCCGGCGCGCCGGCTTTGGGCA
>Ga0185299_10001885_pt1 | contig 35886 bp, 29 predicted proteins | sample PaiPotPPA55metaG_FD_128002 | JGI IMG/M metagenome (GOLD analysis project Ga0185299, IMG submission 128002) | Iron sulfur acid spring bacterial and archeal communities from Banff, Canada, to study Microbial Dark Matter (Phase II) - Paint Pots PPA... ...
GCAGAACGAGTTTCTATCCGATTGCGGACACTTGTAGGAGCGCATCATTCAAAATCGCACCCGGGCTCAAGACGGCACGAATACGTGAGAAGCGCTGGGGCAAGCAGAAGGGATGCGCTGTATCGGTCGTCACCGTGAATCGTGCCCTCAGCACCCTTCGTCTCATTTACAACTACGCGGAGAGATGTGGATTTCAGGTTTCAAGCCCCGTTAAGCATGTCGAGTTTTTCAGGGAAACTGGACGGGAGCGAATCATTTCGTTTCAGGAAGAGAGGGCGTATCTAGCTGTCGCCAGCCAGCCACTGAAGGACATTGCCAGGATCATGCTAGACACGGGCATGCGCCCCGAGGAAGTCTTTCGCATTGAACGAATGAACGTCGATCTTGGGCAACGGACAATCATGAATCCCATCGGGAAGACAAAAGCTGTGAGGCGCAAGCTCACGATGACGGAGGAAGTCCGGTCGATCATGAAGACGCGGACTGGCGCATCCGACAGCGTTTACATCTTTCCGTCCCCTGACGATCCGGAGAGGCCAATCGGAAGTGTGCGAAAGGCGCACGATGGCGCAGTGCGCAGAGCAAACGTAGAGCCCGCATTCAGGCTCTATGACTTGCGACACACCTACGCATCGCGGGCGGTTATGGCGGGCGTTGATTTGCCGACGCTGGGGGCTTTGCTAGGCCACACCACGATTCAAATGACCATGGGCTACGTTCATCCGGCGGAAGAACACAAGAAGGAGGCCGCCAAGAAGTTCGAGAACTTCAAAGCGTTGAGCGTTATTAAGCTCGCAGTAGGAGCTCAGCGAGTACCTACAATTTCCACTACGGTGCGATGAAAACCATGATCATGCCTATTTGCAAGTCATTGAAACAATTGGTCGGGGCGCCCGGATTTGAACCGGGGGCCTCCTGCGCCCAAGGCAGGCGCGCTACCAGGCTGCGCTACGCCCCGACATGAAGTGCACTATTGATTCTAAAGCACTTTCCAACGTTGGCGCTACTCCGATCCGTCGTTTTGGGCTCGACTGTCAGAACTGTGCCAAATATATTTTATGGAGCATCATCATGCCAAAATCTAATATCATTTCTTTCAATTCGCGGTTCATCTTTTCTAAGGCTTCCATTATCGAGCACCGCGATTTCGCTTGAAACAACGCTTGGCGGAAATACGAATACGACAGGTCGAACCAAGTGTTCACTTTTGCAGAACGATAAGGCGTCAACCACGCCAGGCTGGGAGATCAACAAGCGCGTCGCCGAGATGACGGCGCTCGGTCGCTGACCGTGAGTTAAGGGCTGGAAAAAGACAGGCGAAAGAAGCAGTGCCCTGAGTCGACACGCTCTACATCCGTTTCGGTAACCGGACTCGCGCACGGGGACGCTTTGGCTTGGGGTCGCGTTCCGTATTCCAAAGGTCTGAGAGCGTCGCAGTTTCATTCCCTGCCGATGGGACTAGGCGCACGCTTTACAATTCTGTAATCGAAAACGCATATACTCCCTTCATGAACCGTCACTCTGGCCATGTCCCTAAGTTCGTCCTCATATTGATGTTCTTCGTGGCGCCGTTTCTCGCTGCGCAGGATGCATCACACACCACGCAACTTCCCAACGGGAAGCTCCTCGAGGACGTGCCCGGCAATCCTCGCCCAATCAATAATCTTCCCACCGCCATCTCACTCTCGCCCGATGGCCACTTTGCCGTTCTCCTGCACAGCGGCTACGGTGCCTATACTTCGGGCGGGAAACAGTCGCTTTCCGTCGTCAATCTCGAAACCGACGAACTCACCGACTTTCCGGACGATCGGCTCGGTAACAAAGCCCGTCAAACGTATTTCCTTGGCTTGGCGTTCGGACTCGACGGCAAACACTTATTCGCATCGATGGCGTCTCTCACCGATCCGCTCGGCAAGCAGAAGGGTAGCACCGGGAACGGCATCGCGGTGTATACCTTCGAGAAGGGACGCATAGCCCTTGAGCGATTTATGCCATTGGCTCCTCGTGACAAGATCTCCACACAACAAATTCGCCGCCCAGAATTCAGGGACGTCACCTATCCAGCCGGCCTCAGTATTGCGATGAGTGGGGGGCAAGAGCGTTTGCTCGTCGCATGCAACAATTCCGATGAAGCGATTCTTTTGAATACCAGCGACGGCAAGATCATTCAGCGCTTTGATCTCGCTCGGTTCAAGTACATTCCTGGTTCCCTTCCTTATACGTCGTTGATGACAAGCGATGGCAAACGCGGATTCGTCTCGTTATGGAATGGTTCGACTGTTGCCGAACTGGACCTCATTAAGGGACGCGTCCGCCGCTTTGTTCCTTTGCGTAAGCCGGTTTCGCCGGTTGCTGGCGGGTCCCATCCGACCGCACTTCTCCTCAATCGCGACAACTCCAGGCTTTTCGTGGCACTCACCAACCGCGACGAGATCGCCGTCCTCGACACCGCGACCGGCAAACCGGTCTCCTTTCTTTCGACTAAGCTTCCCGGACAACAGTATGGCGGCAGCGATCCTGAATATCTCGCGTTGTCGCCCGACGAAAAAAACCTCTTTTCCGCGAACGCCCTCTCTGATTCCGTCGCCGTTTTCGATCTCGCCAAACTCACCCCTGGCCAGCCGCTCGCAGCCGCGGGTTTTATTCCTACTCAGTGGTATCCCACCGTTGTCGCGGCAACCTCCAAGGATCTTCTGATCGCCAGCGCCAAGGGCCGTGGTTCCGGGCCCAATCCGAAATTCATCGGCAAAACTCCGGACGGGCGTCCGCGCTATCCCTACGGGCCCGCTTTGATCAACGGCTCGCTCGCTCGCATCGCCCTTGCAGATTTACCAGTAAACCTGTCTGCCTTCACGAACCAGGTCACGGAGGCCAACGCCGTGCGCGGCAATGCCGACCGCGTCTCCTTCGCCACCGGTGAGAATAAAATCCGCCACGTGATCTACATCATTAAAGAAAATCGCACTTACGACCAGGTCTTCGGAGATCTCAGCGCGGGCGATGGCGATCCATCCCTGGCGATGTACGGCGAAGACATCACGCCCAATCAGCACAAGCTCGCGCGGCAATTTGGCATCCTCGATAATTTCTATGACAGTGGCGACGTTTCCGGTGACGGCCACGTCTGGTCCACCTCCGCCTCCATTTCCGATTACATTGCCAAGACTTGGCCGATCGGCTACCGCGGTCAAGAACACACTTACGATTCCGAGGGCACTTTACTTGGCGGCATTTCGGTCGAAGATGAACTTCCCGATGCCGGCGAGCCCACTGGAGGGTACCTCTGGAAGAATTTCGCCAGCCACGGAATTTCCTACCGGCACTACGGGGAATATATCGTCAGTCGTTGGTGCAACGCGGAGCACGGCACAAATCCGCCCACCTCCGGACCACCTAGACCAGCCGGCTTGTCCTGCTCGCGCACGTCCATCAACAAAGGTGAGCCTTTGGAAAAAAATGTCGGCGACCCTCGCGGGGGCCTGAGCCCCTACCCCTGGGCCATTCCTATTCTGGCCAAAAATGTTGCCGCCGAAGTCGAACTCCGAGGCCACTTCGATCTCCTGTTCCCTGATTTTGAAGTTGCCTATCCGGATCAGCTTCGCGCCGATGAATTCCTAAACGAATTCAACGCGTTCGTGGCCTCACGCACCGCGAGCCAAGACTCCATGCCACAATTCATTCTTCTCCGGTTTCCGAACGACCACACCGCCGGTGGGACCAAGAACAAACCGAAACCAGCGGCGTCGGTCGCCGACAATGACTTGGCAATCGGCCGAGTCGTCGATGCCGTGTCGCATAGTCTGTATTGGGACGATACGGCGTTCCTCATCCTGGAAGATGATGCGCAGAACGGCCCCGACCATATCGATTCACACCGCAGCATCGCCCTGGTCATCAGCAAGTACTCTCCGCTCCCATCCACGCGCGCGGACGCCACCGCTCCGTTTGTCGATCACTCCTTCTATACAACCATCAACATGGTTCGCACGATCGAGTCGCTCCTCGGCGTTCCACCAATGAATGCGAACGACTCGCGCGCCGCGGTCATGGCCCCGCTCTTCAGCGGCTCCGGTCAACAGCCTGCATTCAGCGCCGACTATCGCAATCGCGACAACGGCCTGATCTATCAGATGAATACCGAGGAATGGAACGAAGGCAAGAATCTCGATTTCGGCCGCGCCGATGCGGTCGACACCGCACTGCTCAATAAGTTTCTGTGGAAAGATCGGATGGGGGATATCCCAATGCCCGCGCCGCAACACAATGTGTTCCCACAGTCCAATCCAGCCAAGCCGTCGACTAAAGATTTGGACTGATTCACCAGCCCAAAAAATTCCGCGCGACGATCTCAGACCTCATCGTCACAAAAACGATCGAGCTTCATCCGTTCCACCGAGACGTGATAGCATCCGCCATGCTACTTCCTAAAATATTTCTGATCGCCTGCGGCGCAGGTTTACTTTGCTTGCCGTGCGAGGCCCAAACTCCACCTCCTACCGCTGCACCGCCGTCCTATCAGGACCGCATCATGAGCCTGATGAAGAGTTCTACGGGGGCATGGACCACAGATCAAATTGCAACCATGGCGCGTCTACGGGATGCTGCGCTGCAAGATTCCTACGCGCTCTCGGAGTTGCGTCACCTGACCGACAATATCGGTCCGCGCCTTAGCGGCTCACCGCAAGCGCAGCAGGCCGTGGAATACGTCGCTGCGGAAATGCGTGCGTTGGGCGCCGAAGTGCAGTTGGAGAAAACTCTCGTTCCGCATTGGGTGCGAGGAGTCGAAACCGGCGAACTGCTCAACTGGCCCGGTCAGACTCCCGGTACGACACAGAAAATCGTGCTGACCGCTCTTGGCGGCAGCGGCGCGACGCCCGCGGAGGGGCTGCAGGCGGACGTTTTGGTCGTGAATTCCTTCGACCAGGTGAAACAGTTGCCACCCAATGCAGCCAAGGGCAAAATCCTGCTCTTCAACGAACGTTTCGACAAACAGCTCGCAGCGCAAGGCAATGGTGGAGCCGCGTACGGAAAAGCGGTGGTGTATCGTGCCGCAGGTCCGATCGTTGCAGCTAGCGTGGGTGCTGCGGCAGTGCTCGTCCGCTCGGTCGGCGGCGCGGATTATCGCCTTCCCCATACGGGCGCTACGCTTCCGAATCTGGACGGACGACCCCTTCCCGCAGCCGCGGTCACGTCCGAGGATGCCGACCTGCTCGCCAATCTCTCGCAGCAAGGTCAGGTGCGCATGCGGCTTACGCTGACTCCCCAAACGCTGCCTCATGTGGAAAGCTATAACGTGATTGCGAATTGGAAGGGCAGCGAACATCCGGAGCAGGTCGTCATTGTGTCCGGGCATCTGGATTCCTGGGACCTGGGCACCGGCGCCCTCGATGATGGTGCCGGAGTTGTGGTTTCCATGGAGACCATTCATCTGCTGAAACAACTCGAAATCCATCCCAAGCGAACGGTCCGCTTCATTGCCTGGATGGACGAAGAGCAAGGCGCGGAAGGCGCGCAGACCTATGCGAAGGAGCACGCGAACGATCTTCTCAATCACGTTGCGGCCCTCGAATCCGATTTGGGATGCGGACATCCCGTAGGCTTTCACTTTGTGGGTAAACCGGAGCTGGAAGAATGGATGCGCCCGGTCGCGCAGTCCCTGGAATCCATCGGCGCAAGCACCGTGACCCACGCCCGCGAGGTCGGAACCGACGTCGACCCACTCAACGAAAAAGGCGTCCCCGGATTTAGTCCCGCACAGGACAGTCGCTTTTACTTCAACTACCACCACACCGCCGCCGACACCTTCGACAAGGTCGATGCCCGCGAGCTCAACGAAAACGCCGCAGTCATGACGGTTCTGGCGTACGCCCTGGCCGACTCAGCCGACACCGCCCCGCGTTGATCGCACCGGCAATCTCAGCTGCGTCGCGCGCCCCAGTTCGTTGAAAGTCCCTATTGGGGTGCTGGACCGCGCACCACTTGCACGAACCCATCGGGACGAATCCATTTCGCAAACGCCACCCGAACTTCGTCCGCGCTCATAGAAATGTAGCGTTTGGCGGCCCGCGCGGCTTCGTCCAATGGCAGGTTCATTTGAGCGCGAGCCAGCAAACCACCCGCTACGGCATCCTCGCTCGACTCTCCCAAAGGCAGTTGCCGCAATACCAAAGCCTTCGCCTGCTGAAGCTCGGCAGGCGTCACATTCTCTTTTTGCATCGCCACGAGATCGCGCGCAATCAATTGTCTGGCTTTCGATACGTTGGCGGGATCGCATGCGTACGTAATCCCATACATCGTCCTCGTCTTCGTCGCGTTCATGTGCACGTCGACGTTGTATACATAGCCGTTCACTTGGCGCAGGTCATGATAAAGGCGCGTCGCATAGAATCCTCCACCCAGCACGTGATTGCCGAGCTGAAGAGGATAGTAGTCCGGATCGAACCGGGTTATGCCTACGATCTCCGACAGATGGACCGAATTCTGCAGCTGACTGGGATCAGGTACCGTAACCGACGAGACAGCGTTGAGGGGAACCCGGGGAAGCGTGACCTCCGGCTTCGCGCCGGACGCCTTCCAATTTCCGCCGAACCATTTCCCCACGACATTTTTTGCCTCCTCAGATGTCACATCACCGATCACCACAATCGTGGTCAGGTCTGGACGCACGGTCTGCGCGTAGTATTGCTTGACATCACTCAACGTCAGCGATGAAACGGTCTCGGGAGTCGCTTCCCGCAACCCTGGGTCAGCTTTTGGAAGCAGGCCCACAGTAACGGCGCGTGACACTCGGTATCCGGGGCTCTTCCGGTTTCCCGCCACAAATTGCGCGCTTTGTTGCTTGATAATGTTGAACGCCTCTTCGGGAAGAGCCGGATGCAGCTCATTGTCGGCGAGCAATTGGACGCCTCGCGAGAAATCCTGCTTCAGCACACGCAAGGAAAATTCGTGCCCCGCCGTTTCATTGGCCGCGATGTCATCCAGTGCTTTCTGAAACGCCAAGCGATCCAGAGTTTCCGTTCCGTAGGAAAACAATTCGTCCAGCACCCCTTGCACGCCCTCTTTGCCCGGTGGCGCTTCAAGCAGCTCGTTATGCTGAACACTCCCAAGCACCGTTACCGTCGGGCTAGCTTTATCCGTCTTTGCGATCAGGCGTATCCCGTTCGGCAGAGTCGTGTCCGTCCACGACGCATCCAAGTCCGGCACCTTCAGCGCCAGAAGCTGCGACTCGGCCCAAGACGGCAGTGCGACGGGCTTCGTCGGAGACGAAGTCAATTGTTCGCTGCCACCAAACCCTTTCTCCGAAACAGCTTCTCCCGAAGCCACGGGCTTGAGCCGCGCTGTGATCGCGTTCTGGTCCACGAGGTAGGTCTTCGCCACTCGGTTCACATCTTCGAGCGTTACCTGTTTCATCGCCTCCACAATCTCATCCGGAGAATTGCGCCCTTCCGCAGCCAACGCTTGCGACCACGCCGCTGCCAATCCCGGAATCGAATTTCGCTCGAATTCCGCGTTGGCGACCTCACCGCGCTTCGAAGCATCGACGAGCTCTGCCGGAACGCCGTGGGCGGCGTACTCGGACACAATCTTGTGCATCTCTTGCGTTACCGACACGGGATCAGTATCGGCCGGCAGCGCAAGAACGCTATACCCCACGCTCGCTTTTGGAAACGTCTCCGCAAGGCCAAACTCCGCGGCCAACGCTTTCCCCTGGGGAACCAACGCATAGAGATTCCCACGCTGGCTGGCCAGAACATCGATCAGGATGCGCGCTGCGGCGAAGTCCCGGCTTTCGGTGCCCGGCATGCGGTACGCGGTAAAAACCAACAGATAAGGAAGGTTACTGTCGAGCGTAAATGATTCCGTTTTGACCGGCTGCAGGTCCACTTCCGGATGCGCCGGCACGGATCGTTTTTCAATCTTGCCGTACAACTCTTTCACCTTGGCCAGGACGGCACTGGGGTCCACATCGCCGGCGATCACCAGAATCGCGTTGTTCGGCGCATACCAATCCCGATAGAACGTTTTGAGCATCGTTCCGGTCGTGGCGTCAAAGGAATCTTTCGTCCCAAGAGCATCATGGCTGTAGACCGTGCCGGAAAACAGATCCTCATTGACGCGGGTTAGAAATTTGTACGTTGGATTCGAAAGGTCGCGCGCCACTTCCTGTTCGATCGCTCCCTTTTCCTGAGCCCATTCTTCCTGCGAGTCCTGGATGTCTTGCATACAAGCCGCATCCACCCGCAGCGCGATTTCCAGGTCGGCGGCCGGGACGGTCGTAAAGTATTGCGTGATGTTCTGCTGCGTGTCCGCGTTACCCTGCCCCCCAAGCTGAGCGTAGATAGCGGCGATCTGGTCCGCGGTCAATCCGGAGCATCCGCGGAACGCCATATGTTCCTGGGCATGCGCCATCCCGGGAAAGCCCTTCGGCGTATCATCTCCGCCAACCAAGTAGTTTTGTTCAACCGTAACAACCGGAGCGAGAGGATCGCGAACGATCACGACACGCAACCCGTTCTCGAGAGTTGCCTTGGTAACGTCGTCTTTACGGGCGACCTTCTGCCCGTTAGCAAGACACGTCACAACGAGCATAACCACAAGAACCCGCAACACCAGAACCCGCATTCTTCCTCCAATTGCATGAAAATAGAAAATTTTCCAACTCCGAAGAAACCACTCGTTTCGAGAGATATGTAAGCCTCAGATTGCGTAACTTTTATACTCGCGCTTCCTGGCGAAATGCCTACAGTGGCAGCTCACCGTACATCTGCAGAATACCGCGAACGCGCCCGCGCTCAAACTTACTGTAAACTCGAGCTGCCGCAAAAAGTTGTGGCGATTCACTTGGTTCACCACGAGCACGTCAATGTGGGAAGCCCGCTTCTTGCTCTGAAATATCTCTCCGGCAGAAGGGCCGCCCATGTTTTGGTGGTGATACTGCAGGAATTGACGCTTTCCCTCCAAAACATGCATCTTCGACTGCATTATTCTGGCGGTGTCCGCAAACGCATGCTACCCGCATGCGATACCTCAGACTATATCCTTTGATCCTCGTCCTGCTTGCGGCCTCTCTCCTGGTTCGAGCTCAGGCGAATCTCTCGTTGGGGAGGTGAAGCACATGTGCCTGTGGCGCAACGTGACTCAGCCCTTTCAAAACTGCGAGCGCGAAATCGGGCGTCGGTAACTCATGGGCGAAGCTTTCGCAGATCAGCCCGCCAACTCAGCCCGCTGGTCGAGAGCGTAAAGGCAGGAGACGACGACGACGCCCGCCCTGTGACCAAGCATGAAATGGGCAGGCCCGGTTCTCGACGGTACCCGGCTTTTGCTGCATAGAGGTCTCCTTACGTGAGTTCTGAAAAAGTGATACGCGATCTTCAAACCGATGCTGACTTCGAGCCGGCCTGAGCGCACTGGGTCCAGGCCAGATTTGTTCCAATCCCCGCGCGTAGCCGGCTGCTTATGGCCCGTATTGCGAGCACGTGCAGCACGACCGCCAGGGGCACGAAAAATCCTGGTATAAACAGGAATGGGAACGTGCCAAACATCAGATTGGGAACTTCGGCATGGATCAGGTTGAACGGACCGGGGGACGTCAGCACGGCGCGAATCACCACGCGGCGTTCGTTCATCCGGGCATTCGGAGAGTCTCCACAAGTAATTCAACCCTCAATCAGCACTTTGATCCGCTAAACGGTCGGTGATCCCCAGGGTGCCCTCCCACGTTTGCAGGGTGCACCTTCACCACAGCAACTTCAACCCAAACTGGATTTGACGCGAGGTTGTGGTCGTGGAGGTGATTACGCCAGCCGTCGGTGAAGGCCCGCCGGCCGCGGAGGCGTATACGACTGGATTGGGCGCGTTGAAGTTCGTGTGATTGAAGATGTTGAAAAATTCGGAACGGAATTGCAATTTCCAGCGCTCCGTAAAAGAAAACACTTTCGTGAGCGAAAGATCGGTTTCCACGAGCCCTGGGCCTTGCAAAATGTTGCGGCCCGCGTTGCCATATGTCCCTGACAGCGGCTGGATGAATGCGGCAGGATTAAAATACCGGTTGGGTCCGCCCAGAATCACTGGCCCAGAGAAATTAGGATTCCAGGATGGCCGGACGGGATTGCGAGTGTCGCCGTCATTGGACGGGTTGTACGATAGTTGTGGCGTAAACGGCAGCCCAGACTGAATCGTCTGTATACCGCTAAGTTGCCAGTTTTCGATCAGCTGGTCCACCCAAGGATGCTGCTGGGATTTATCCGCGCGTCCGAACGGAAGATCATAAGTGGCACTGATGACCGCGGAATTGCGGATGTCGAACGAAGCTCTACCATAGTCGGCTTTTGGTCGAAGGGGATTGCCCACGAACGCAGGGGAATTCGTTGCCACGCTAGTGTTCATGTTGTCGCCGTCGTCGAGCGTCTTCGAGAAGGTATAGACTCCGCGGAATTGGAGTCCGCGTCCCAACCGGCGGTTCACGTCCACCTCTAGTCCGTTGTACGAGCTGACGCCCCCCGAAAACCAATGCGTCGTATTCCACAAAGCATTGTTGGCGAGTGGTGCGCCAGCTGGATAGAAAAATTCCCCACTGGGATAGCCTGCGGGGCAGGGCGAGGCCGGGCAAATTGTCGGCGTCGGCAGGTTCGCGTCCAGAGACAGCAATTCGTAGTACCCGTGCGAGCCGATGTAGCTCACTCCCAGTGAAGTGTTGGAAGACAGTTGCTGCTCGATTTTCAAGCTCCACGATTCCACAACAGGCGTGTTCAAATTGGGTTGCACGCCACTGGGAATCACCTTTGAAGTCGGATACGTCGCGTTCGGCGCGACTTGGGAGAAGGGAATATTCTTAACGGCGAAAACCGTGTTAAAAGGACCATTTTGATCCAGGCGATAGCTCAAGTTGTCCAGCAACGCGTAATACAGGCCGAAGCCTGCCCTGATCACCGTTTTCTTGATCCCGAAGGGAGACCATGCTACTCCGATGCGCGGCGCCGGCAAAAACTTCGCGTTATTTACCGTGAAAGGGGAATCGCCGACAATCGGCTGGGTCAGAATTACTCCGTTCGAACTAAATGAGTAGTTCGACGCGCGTCCATGAGCTTCGTTCCATCCGTTTGTGGCCTCTGCGCGGAAACCGATGCGCACTTCCAGCGAAGGCCTGAGTTTTATCGCGTCTTCCGCAAAGAACGCCCCCTCCAACGAACGCCAGGCTAACGGCGTGTAGTTCGGAGCATACGTGTAGGTGCTCGCGGTGCCTTGCAAGAAAGTCTGCAGGTTGGTGAAGGAAACCTGGCCGTATTGGTCTTGCACAAGAAAGTCATTGGCCTGGATCCTTTGCAACCACGCGCCGAAGGTGAATAAATGGATGCCGTGAGACAGCGTAACTTGATCGGACGCGGTGAACAGATTGCGCACTGCACTGAGATTACTTCCGGCATTGGTGCCGCCATTTGTGATCTGCGAAGCGCCATTGAGCGTCGTACCCCCGCCAACTACAACCGCACCGACAGGCTGACCATTGTGGATCCAGCCAGGCAAATCAACGGTTGTGCCACTGTTGAAATGAAACGCCCCTCGTGAGAAACCGAAAGTGGCTTTATTGAGCAAACTGGGCGAAAAAATGTGAGTTTCACTCAGACTAATCACTTGTTCCCGCAGAAAGACATTGACCAGGCTGATCGGATTGCTGGTCGGCGAATGCGCTTCACTGTCGTCTGCTGTGTACACCACCGCAAAGGAATCCTTCTCAGTGAAAAGCTGATCGAGTCTCGCGGTTCCAAAGTCCTCGCGAATGCTCTGCGGTGGATTACTGAATGCTTCGGCAATTCCGCTCGGCGCTCCCGTGGAGGTCAAAAGCTCGGGGCCATTTGCCACGGGCCACAGGGAGAGCAGGGGACGGACACTCGCCGCTGCCTTGGACCTCGACGTAGCATCCGGCACGAGTGTCAGATCGCTGAGGCCCAGATCCTGCCGGAAGCCTTCGTAATTTGCGAAAAAGAAGGTTTTATCCTTCTTGAACGGTCCGCCTAGGCAGCCGCCAAAAACATTTCGCTGAAAATTTGGGATACTGCCATGGTCGAAGAAATTCCGAGCGTCCAGCGCGTCGTTTCGCAAGAACTCGTAAACGGTCCCGTGCAGTTCATTCGTACCGGAAGCCGTCACGATATTGACCTGGGCTCCGGGACGCTTGCCGTACTCGGCGCCATACGTATCTTTGATGACGGAAAACTCGCGAACGGCATCGACGCCGAGAAGTTGCCCGCTCACCCCTCCAGGTGTGACATTGATTTCGGACGCGCTCGTAAACTCAACTCCATTCAATAGAAAAAGATTCTCCTGTGGCCTGCGCCCAGAAACCGCGAACATATTCCCGACGACGGAGTTGGAAGTTCCGATGCCTCCTGCGCGCTGCGAAGTGTAGTTCACGATTCCAGGGTTGAGAGTGATCAGCTGATCGTAACTTCGGCCGTTCAACGGCAGTGCCTTGACCTGCAGTTCCCCGACCAGACCAGAATCATCTTCGGTCGTCACCTCCACGACCGTCGGCGTTGATTCCACTTTTACGGTCTGTCTCACATCGCCGACCTGCAGCACGAAGTCCACGGTTTCCCGCTGCCCCAGCACGAGAGAAATTCCGGTCTTCTCTTCACCTCGAAAGCCTGGCTTTTCCGCTCGCACCCCATAGCGTCCCACAGTAAGCGATGCTACGTTGTAGCGCCCAGCATCATCGGTCACCACGTTTCGTTCGGCCCCGGTTTCGCGATTTTTGACCTGGATGCCGACGCTGGCGATGGCCGCTCCGGACGAGTCGCTGACGGTGCCTTGTAGCGAAGCCTCTTCTTGCGCGAATGCGGAAATCGAAAAGCCTCCCCACAATCCAAAAACCAAAACTCCGAACGAAAAGCTTTGTCTTACACTGAGTCTAAGAGCATCTCGAGAGCGCATCTTTTTTCTCCGGAATAGATTGGTCTTGCTGAGGCCGATTGAGGCGTCGGCGTTGCGCGTCATTCGTGAAGTGTTTGAAGGTCAACGGAAACGGCGTGCCCGACGATGGCGCGGGAAACTATAGCGAGGTCAACAACAACAAGGACAGAGCGAAGCGATACTGCTGGCGCAGATGAGTGGCACCGAGGTGTGCTCCGACGACGCCATGCGAGGGGTCTGTTCGGCGAGATCGCGTTGACTAGCGCGCATCACCGATCCCTGCCCGTGCCGCGATTCTCGTGGTGTTCGTTGCGTGCCTCACGGCTAACGCGCGACCTCCGCTCCACACCAACTGCAATCCCGCGAAAATCGCCACCATCGCGACCGCTGTCTTCAGCCTGTTCGCAGGAACTTTCCGCGCGAGCAGGCATCCCAGCACCACTCCAGGGATGCCGCCCAGCAAAAGCTGAAAGAGTATCGGGAGGCTGACAGACCCGAAGCTCCAGTGGAACGCGCTGCCGATGACCGCCAATACCAATCCGAATAACAGGTCCGTGCCAACAACTTGTGCCGGTGTCATTTCCGAATAGTTGAGCAGAAGCACAGTTCCAAGCGCCCCGGCCCCCGCCGACGAAAACCCTGACTCAACTCCGATCGGCAAAGCGAGCCATGGAAGCCAGTGATGGTTTTTTCCAGCGAAACTCGGATTCTGCGCGCGCCGGAAAAACGACACGCTCGACGATGCCGCCAACAGGACGCCTAAGATTAGAATGACGAAAGGGCTTCCTGCGCCGCGGTTGACGAAACGCAGCAACCAAATCCCTGCAAGAAGGCCGGGAACGGCACCTTGCAACAGGAGCCATAGATACCGCGAATGAATGTGCTTGCCGGCAAGATAGAAAGGCGCCGCGATCAGACGCAGGACTCCCGCAAACAAGAAGGCCGTTCCGACCGCCTCTCCCGCGGTTAAACCGGCGATCAGTATCAAGGACGGGACCGTAAAACTTCCACCGCCAATCCCCGTCAATCCCACCGCGAGCGCGATCAGGAATCCCAGAAAATAGTTCATGGGTGCCTCTTCTCGGAAGAGGTGTGGATTCCGCACTCTAGTTTCGTTCCGCCCCAGCGACCCGACCGCGGGTTCGCGGGGTTTTCTGGAATCGCCGTACACGGTTCACAGCCGATGCTCAAATAGCCTCGATCGTACTGCGGCAAATAGCTGATGCGATTCTTAGCGGTGTACTCCCAAACTTGTCCCCAATTCCAATCCGCGAGCAGGCTCACTTTCAAAAGCGTTTTTCCGCTTGGCAAGCAGTGCTCTTCCACTTTCTTGAGATTCTTCCGCGTGGGCGACTGCTCGCGCCGCAATCCGGTGAACCACAATTCGTACGGCTCCAGCGACTCAAATAGCGGGGCCACTTTGCGTAGCTGGCAGCACTGCGCAGGATCACTGCGGTATAAAATCCCAAATTCCGATTCCTGTTGTTTCACCGTTTTTTGCGGAACCACGTTGACTAGGTTAAGAGACCACTCCTTCGTCATCCGGTCGCGGTATTCATAAGTCTGTGCGAAGTGATAGCCCGTATCCAGAAACAAAACCGGAACCGACGGAATGCGTTCCCGCAACAGGTGCAGCGCGATCATGTCTTCGGCTTGAAAGCTACACGTCAGACACGCAGACGTTCCGGCGTGCGCATCCAGCAAAGTATCCAAAATCTCGTTCGGCCCAAGCGTCTCGAGATTCTCGGCGGCGAATGTTGTCCCCATTTTCAAACGACCTTCCCGGTATGGTCAGTTCCTCGCGGAATGCGGAGCGATTCAGCCAAGGCTCGCACATGTTCGACGATCTCCGCATCGCTCTCAAGCGTGTCAAGATCCGCAAGATCAAAAAACGAATCTCCCGCCGCGACCCTCAGATCCAATCTCTCTTCCTTGCTGATCGACGCGTTCCGATAGATGACCACGAATCCTGCCGAATACAGCGTGGCCCAGGCCGCTTTTGTCGCATCAGAGGAATCGCCGCGTTCGACGAGCATGGCTGCAAATCCATCATCGAAGACCGCGCGTTCTAACCTTCGTGCAAGCGCCGCACCCGCGTTCACCAAAATGATGGCGGGCGAGTATCCGTGTCGGCGATGCCGGTCAAGAGGAGTAACCGCACTCTCCGAATGAAGCGTTTCTTGCCTTGGCAATCTCGCGCCAGCTTCCGAAAGATCTTCGCGAATCATGCCCGCACCAAGAGTCGCGTTCGTCAAAGGATCAATCAGAATAAAACTCCCCGTGATCCGATTGAGTTCATACGAGTCGAAAAAAAGCGGCTGATTGGTTTCCAATTCCACGGACGCAATATCGTTCAAGTTGAGCTGCTCGGCTGCTTCCGGGTTCAGTATGTCGATGTCAACGCGATGGCGAACGCGCGTAACCCTGCCGCGCACCTTTCGTCCGCAGTGCTTGAGCAGATAGCTTCGCCCAATTTCCAGCGGCTGGCTGTGCATCCAGACCAGCATCGCCGAGAATTTCTGCGACACGCGTGGCCTATCATGCTGAGACACCAGCATGTCCCCGCGGCTCAGATCAATTTCATCTTCAAGCCTCAATGTGACCGACATCGGGGAGAATGCTTCGGGAATCGGCCCGTCGTAGGTAACGATCGATTCGACGCGAGACTGCTGCCCGGAAGGCAGCGCGGTAACCACATCGCCTTGGCGTATCGGGCCGCCCGCCAATTGCCCCGCAAATCCGCGGAAAGTCGCATCCGGCCGGACAACGTACTGCACCGGAAATCGCACGCCTTGCGTCTTAACGGCCGGCGCTATCGGCACCATTTCCAAATGCTCTAATAATGTCGGACCCGTGTACCACGGCATCCGCTCGCTGGGATCCACTACGTTGTCTCCCGCCAGCGCACTGATCGGAATGCACTGCACGTCCGCGATGCCCAACCGTTTCGCAAGCGCGAGAAAGTCCTCTTTAAGGCGTAGAAACTTTTCTTCCTGATATTCCAGCAAGTCCATTTTGTTGACGGCAGCGACCACGCTGGAAATCCCCACAAGGGAAGTGATGTACGCGTGCCGCGACGTTTGCGGGAGCAGCCCTTTTGTTCCGTCGATTAAAATGACTGCGAGGTTCGCGGTTGACGCGCCCGTAGCCATGTTGCGCGTATATTGCTCATGACCCGGCGTGTCGGCGATGATAAATTTTCGCCGGGCCGTTGCGAAATACCGGTAGCCCACGTCGATCGTGATGCCTTGCTCACGTTCCGCTCGCAGCCCGTCCGTGAGCAGCGAAAAATCGATGGGCCCGTTCGCACGGTTGATGCGGCTTTTCTTCACCGATGCCAGCTGGTCTTCGTAAAGGGTCTTGGAATCGTGCAGCAGTCGTCCGATCAGAGTGGACTTGCCGTCATCCACGCTACCCGCGGTCGTAAATCGCAGCAGCTCCTTGTTCAGGTTCTGCTCAAGGAACAATGCGAACTCATCGTGTATTTCCAAGCCGGTCGCGGAAGCCATCAGAAGTAGCCCTCCCGCTTCTTGATCTCCATCGACCCTTCTTCGTCGTGATCGATCGCCCGGTTTTCGCGCTCCGACCGCCGGAACGAAATCATCTCCCCGATGATTTTCGGAACGGTGTCGGCCTCCGAGCGTATGGCTCCCGTGCACGGAACGCACCCCAGCGACCTCATGCGGCACAGGATCGGCCGGGCCTTTTCTCCACGTTGCAGCTGGTCCTGCGAATAAGTCAGGACGATCGAACCGTTCCGAATAACGGCGTTACGCTCCCGCGCGAAATAAAGCGGCACAATGGGAATGTTTTCGGTGTGGATGTACATCCAGATGTCTAGCTCGGTCCAATTTGAAAGCGGGAAGATGCGAATGCTCTCGCCCTTGTTGATTTGCGAATTGAAAATATTCCACAACTCCGGCCGTTGGTTTTTCGGGTCCCATTGCCCATGTATGTCGCGAAACGAATAGATCCGTTCCTTCGCCCGCGACTTCTCCTCGTCTCGCCGCGCACCCCCAAATGCCGCGTTAAAGCCGCCTTCGGCAAGCGCATCGAGCAGCGACTGTGTTTTCAGCAAACCGCAGCACTTCTGCGTTCCCAACGAAAATGGATTCGCTCCCGCGTCGAGTGCTTCCCGGTTCTGATGCACGATCAACTGCGCGCCAATCTGCTTCGGATAGCTATCGCGAAATTCGATCATCTCGGGAAATTTGTAGCTCGTGTCGATATGCAGCAAGGGAAAGGGAATCGGTCCGGGGTAAAAGGCCTTCTGCGCCAGCCGCAGCATCACCGAAGAATCTTTGCCGATGGAATACAGCATCACCGGATGCGAAAATTCCGCGGCGGCTTCTCGGAGAATATAGAGGCTCTCGGCCTCAAGGGCTTTGAGATGGCTCAGCCTTGGCTCGGCCGGCGCTGCGAATGCTGCCTGCGACCCAATATCTGATGCCGTCCCAATCAGCAGATCTTGCGACATAGCTGCCATTTGTTTGGTCCCCTTGTTCCAATTTCTTCGCGCAAAACAAAAAACCCACCGGCCAGTGCTTTTCTGGCGGTGGGTTCCTGAACTGCTAGCTAGAACTAAACTCCTAGTTCAATAGCCTCCCGGTGCCAGAGGACACATATGCGCGACATGGACAACAGATCTGCGCAGTCCTCTGGTTCGTCCGGCTGAATTCCATAAACTTAGTTTACACCGACAGCTGATGGATAGCAAGAGCGTGCCTACCAAGAGCCAGCTACCTCCGTACGCCACGGAGACCGCTCAGGCCAGCGGCGCATCTCCTCCGTTGCCCAACCCGTGGACTTATCTTTGTGGCACGACATGCAGGGGCTGGGGATCTTGTATTTGTCCGTCATGTCAGGGTAAATGAACCCGAAGGTGTGCGCGCTAACCTTCGTCTCCGCAATCGTCGTCTGGATTTTTGGCATGTGACATGCCACGCATTGGCTTCCCGCCGAGTCTGCCTTGTGGTGAGTGTGCTCTTCCAGCGTGGCCGTCCGAGGCCCGTTGACCGACATGGGAGCATGACAATCCAAACATATTTTGTCGGGAGGCTTCCGCAGCTGCGCATAGTTTTCCGTTCCATGAACATCGTGGCAACTGAAGCAGGTAATCCCGCGCCGGTACATAACGCTCTGAACGAAGTCGTTCCCTTGCATGCGGTTCTTATGCGCAGTCCCATCCGGAAAATGTGTGAAGGTCGTCTCGCCCAGCTTGTGTTCCTCGAGCTGCCAAAAATCTTGTAACCGGAGCCCCACGCTGTAGCCCACGGGCCAATCGTAATACCTGCCCTCCAGCGGATTCTTCAGCGGGCGGCCCTGCGAATGGCACTGGATGCAGGCGTCGTTGGCGCTGACGTAATCCATCCTTGCCGGGCTCAAGACGTTATTGCGCGCTGGATGCGCGACATGCTCGCTGCCTGGCCCGTGACAGCGTTCGCATCCCACATTCCACTCCACGACTTTCTTGGTATGGATATCGTAATCCACCGAATGGCAGCCATCGCACGTCGGTCCAGTAGGTCTTTGGAAGTTATCGGGAGGATAGTAAGGCTCCCACCAGTCGGTGCCTTTCGCGACAAAATAAGGCCGCCACACTTTAGCGACCACGTCCCATTGTGCCGGCTGCGGGTAGTAATCATCGCCAACCTTCGTGAAATAACGCTGCTTCCAGATGCTGCCATACACCAGAGCGACTTGCTCCTTGCTGAACTTCGCGATCCGATTGGTGGACAGGTCCGGAATGATGGCTTCGGGATGTTCGCGAGGGTCGCGAACGACATTTGCCATCGGTGTCTTCTTCCAGTGCCCGTAAATTTCCGTGTGACACTTTTCGCACGCCGCGGATCCCGTGTAGTGCGCCGTTGCGCTGCTCTTTCGCTGCTCCATCTTTTCGGCCGCGGTTGGCTGCCGCAGGTCACGGATGAAAAGCACGAGCTTCCAACTCGCATCGCCCTGCTCTTCATGCGGATTGCCCCACGCTGGCATTCCCGTCAATCGCACGCCATTCTCGATGATGTAATGAATTTGGCCGTCGCTCAGACTCTGGGTCTGTGGCGAAAGCAAGTCCGGGGGCTTCGGATACTCGTTTTGCCCGACGGTAGTTAGACCTCGTCCATCATGGCCGTGACATGTGGCACAACGCGCGATGAACGTCTCCCGACCTTCCTTCAAATTGTCGGGTGTAGCTTTCCAAGGATTCGTCTCGCGAGCGGAGGCGCCGGGGATCGATAAATTTCGAATCGTTCGGGCGACCACTCGCTCCGGGAGAGAAGGCTCGTCTCTCGCGCTGAATCCTCGGCGGATCAAGAAAGCCCCGTAGCCCGCTCCAATAATCGCCAATGCGCACAACACCATGGCCAGCCACTTCCAGCGCGTCATGGTCGCTCCCTTATCTTCCGTTGCACTTTATCTCGTACGAAGAGTATCGCAACCTGCCATCGCCAAAACTCTTTAGTCGTGGAGAACAACGCTAAACCGCGAGCTGTCGAGAAGGTTTGATGTCTTAGGGAAGAACGCGTAAGCAGCTTTCAATTCATTTGACACTACTTTGACATTACTTCGAAGACGGTGAGATTGGCGATATAATCGCTCGGTACCGTAGCCTTTTCGGCCGCTGAAGCCCCGGCGGATCAACAAGACCCCGTAGCCGGCTCCGAAAATCGCCAATCCGCCCAGCACCATCGCCAGCCACTTCCAGCGCGTCACGGTCGCTCCCTCAACTTCAATTAAAGTTTATCTAGTACGGAGAGTATTGCAACCTGCCACTAGGAGAAATGCTTTAGTCGTGAAGGACAACGCTCAAAAGCGAGCTGTTAATTTGGAGGCCGTCTGTGTTGTCGATGAAGCCCATTTTCTTGAATTTGTTCATAAACAGATTTACGCGCGACCGCGTCGTGCCAATCATCTCTGCTAGCGTTTCCTGCGATACCTTCGGAAGGATTCGTTGCGGCTCATCGTTGTTCTTGCCATAGCGCGCCAGCAGGAGCAGCGCGCGAGCCAAGCGCTTTTCCGTTGAGTTGAAAAGTTGATCGATCAAATCCTCTTCCACACGGATGTTCCTGGAAAGCATGTGAGCGATGAACCGGTCGGAAAACTCATGCTCGGCGTGCAGCACCCGAATCATCTCGTCCTTATCAATCACCAGCACGGTCGTCGGCGCGGTACTTGTTGCTGAACCCATACGAATGGGTTGGCCCGCCAGGCATCCTTCGCCAAAAAAATCCCCCGGCTTAAGAACCGCCACCACTGCCTCTTTGCCCGTGGAGTTCACTACGGACAGCCTCACGCCGCCTTGCTGAATGTACATTACGTGTCTAGCGGCATCACCCTGCGCAAAGATGGTCGCCTTTTTGCGAAAATCAACCACCTTCCGCGCTACCCCGGTTGAGTCAAGAAAGCCCTGGGCATCAAACTCAGCCGGCTTAGCCGTGTCGTTTTTTCGCGCCAATGCTGGCTTTGCCATAATTCTCGCCATCATTTTAGCACTCACTTCCGCGTGCGCAAACTAAATACAAATGTGTCTGTAACTGGACAGATATCAGCTTCTGCATCTTCTAGTATGTGCGTTGTGGGGGAAGCACAAAGACCGAAGCCATACTGAGTCCCCAAGCTTCAGCCTGAGCCACCCGGAACATTCCAGGCTCCTCTCCGCTCCACATTTGTCGCACTAGGCTCACGGACCGTCACGGAAACAACGTCAACCTTGGTGAGGCCGCCTGTCTGCCTGCGAAGAAAGAGGCGAATCGATCATGCCCCTGATTAATCTTGTAGTTGTTCTAATCGTCGTCGGTGTCCTTCTGTGGCTCGTGAATCGCTTCATCCCCATGGCCGGGAGTATTAAGTCCATTCTGAACGCCGTCGTGGTTATCGTCGTGGTGTTCTGGCTTCTAAACGTCTTCGGGCTCGTTCATTCGCTCTCGCACATACGCGTGGGTTGAGAAAAAGCGCATCGTGTCGAGACTTAAACTTTTCACATTTCTTGATGAAGTTGGATGGATTCACTGCAATAGGAGGAAAACGTGCTCGGAACTGTCTTGATCGTCATCTTGATTCTGGCGCTCTTGGGCGCTTTGCCGCGTTGGTCTCACAGCCGTCAGTGGGGCTATGCCCCGACCGGAGGCTTAGGTCTCGTACTCCTGGTGGTGGTCATTCTGCTGCTTCTCGGACGTATCTGAACGATCTGGGTATCGGCTAAGAGCACTTCCGCAACAGCGTCGTTTCGGGACACGCAACGCAAAGACTTAGAGACTCATCGACCAAGAATCATAAAGTTTTCCTCAGCATTGCAGTCTGACTATGGAGGTCAGTGATGAAACGCCACTTGGTTACTGCCGCAGTCTGTCTCACGCTTGCAGCAGGTGCGGTTTACGCAGCGCAATTAAACAAGGAGCAAAAACGCCTCGAAGAGTGCGGCGTTGTTCTGCAGGAAGTGCTCAATGTTCCCGACAACATTCCCCACGAGCTCTTGGAGAAGGCGGAGTGCGTCATCGTGGTTCCATCCGTCAAGAAACTAGCTTTTGGAATCGGCGGAGACTACGGCCGCGGAGCCATGGTCTGCAGGACCGGCGATCACTTCCGTGGACATTGGGGAGCTCCAGCAATGTACGCGCTGGAAGGGGCTAGCATCGGCTTCCAAATCGGTGGAGAAGCCACCGACTTGATCCTCCTGGTGATGAATGACCGTGGTATGGAATCAATCTTGAGTAGCAAGGTTAAGTTGGGCGCCGATGCTTCCATCGCGGGCGGACCCAAAGGACGTGACGCTTCCGCGGATACCGACGCGTGGATGCGTGCTGAAATTCTCAGCTATTCACGTTCTCGCGGCGTCTTTGCGGGAATCTCCCTCGAAGGTTCCACGCTTCGTCCTGACGACGACGCCAGTGCCGATGTTTACGGTCACGCGATCAAAGCGAAGGATATCGTGAGGGGCCAGCATGTAGGCGTGCCTGGCACCGGCCGTCATCTCATCAACGTTTTGCAACGCAGTGCGCCCCACAACGAATCGGAGCGCGCTTCGAACTAGGTCCCTTCGAAATAGATAATGTAGCGAACAGCCCTGCCGGGACTTTTTCGCCCCGGCAGGGTTTAAATCTTCAAATAATTGCCGCATCTTGATCTTGCATCGCAGTACCACCCGTAGCGTGTGTTCCTGCCTATCTTCTTTAAGCACCATCCATTACGGAAGTTGCGCAACAGAAAAACCTACGTCCACATGGCATTTCTCGATCTTTTCCGCCAAACGTCCGTTAACGGACAGATTTCACCACAGCGAAGGGCCAATATCAGTTGTTCGAGCTTGTTGAAGGAGACTTATGCTGAAACGTTCCAAAATTACGTTAGCAGTCCTGCTGGCCCTCGGTGCCACTGCGGTTGCCGCGGCCCAGTCAAATCCGCCCGCTGCCCCTGACAACCCCACGCCGACTTTCCGCGCCAATGTGGTCAGCCGCACCGCTCGCGCCGTGAACTATGGTCACCGCGGCGGCTCAACGAAAATCAATTTCAAAGGTACTGATCTTATGCTCCAGGCGCAGGGCTCAGCCACTGTGCAGAGCAAGCGCGGTGACACCAAAATCGTCGCTGAACTGGAAGGTCTCGACCGGCCTACAAGTTTCAGCCACGAATACCTCACCTACGTTCTGTGGGCGATCACTCCCGAAGGTAGGCCCGTGAATCTTGGCGAGATCTTGGTCGGTGGCAACCGCCGAAGCAAGATCGACGCCACCACGAACCTCCAGGCCTTTGCTCTTATCGTCACCGCCGAACCGTACTACGCCGTGCGTCGCCCCAGCAATCTCGTCATCCTCGAAAATGAAGTTCGCTCCGATACCGTCGGCACCAGCGAAGCCGTTGACGCCAAATACGAACTGATTGACCGCGGCGGGTATATCCCCACCGGTTACAAGTTCGATCCCGTAGTTCTGAATGCTAAATTGCCGCTCGAATTTTTCGAGGCCCGGAACGCCATGCGCATCGCGGAGTCGGCTGGCGCCAAAAGGTACGCAACGTCTAGCTACGACAAAGCCGTTCTCCAAATGGACGAGGCAGACTCGCTCGCGATCCGAAAACATTCCGATAAGAGAACTCTCATTTCCATGTCTCGCCAGACCGTTCAAACCGCCGAAGACGCTCGCGAAATCGCCATGAAGAACATCGAGACAGCGCGCAGGGAAGCCGAACGCGACGCCTCAGCAGGCCGTGAAGCAAACGCCAACGCAAACGCCGATCGTGAATCACAACGTCGAAGCTCAGCCGAAATCGCAGCGCGCGACGCCGTTGACCAACGAAATGACGCCAACCGCCGGAGCCTCGATGCCCAGGCACAATCCGACCGTGACCGAGCCTCTGCCGCCGCATCGGACCAGCAGCTCCAACAGACCGACGCCAGGCGCCGCGACGCGGAAGGCCGCGAGCAAGATGCCCGGACGAGAGCCGATCAGGAATCACAGCGCCGCATGGCCGCGGAAAGTGCAAGTTCTGACGCTCAGGCCGGAGCCCAAAAATCTGCCAGCGCCCAGGCTGAAGCGGAAAGAGCACGCGCCGCCGCCGAGCAACGTCAAATGGCCGCGCAAGCCGACTCCGATCGCAATCGTGACGCCGCAGCGTCATCGAATCGGCAGCTTCAGCAAGCGGTACTCGATCGCGAGGAGCTTCGCGCCCGCCTGCTCCAGCAATTCAACGCGATCCTCGTAACCCATGACACCGCGCGCGGGCTAGTAGTAAATATGTCCGACGTGCTTTTCGATAGCGGCAAATTCACACTTCGTCCGCTCGCCCGTGAAAAGCTCGCCAAAATATCCGGCATTGTCCTAGCCTATCCGTCGCTGAAGTTGGCTATCGAAGGCAACACCGATAGCGTCGGCTCAGAACAATTCAATCAGGTCCTATCCGAACAACGCGCACAGGGCGTCAGGAGCTATCTAACTCACCAGGGCGTGCCTGAAGGCTCCACGAGCGCAGCTGGATTCGGCAAGAATCAGCCGATCGCTTCCAACGAAACCGCCGAAGGTCGTCAGCAGAACCGCCGCGTTGAATTGGTGGTCTCCGGTGAAGTGATCGGCACGCAGATCACCAAGCCAGTGATCCAGCCAATCGCCGGACTCACACCTCCGACTCGTTAGGCCACCCGGGAGAGCCGGGTCACAAGACTCGGCTCTCCATTACGGCAATTCTCACCGCTCAAAAGCAAGGACACCTTAAATGTTTGACACGAAGAACGTCATCCTCATTCGGGAAGACACCACGCTTCCACCAGGTTTGTCGATCGTCAGCAACGCATTCTTTCCAGGCTGGCGCATCGTCACCAGTCCCGATCGCTCGGGCCTCACTCGTGGCATCGAAGCCGCCAATTGGAACTTCTTCTACAGCGCCGATGAGACGCGCGCAACCGTTCTCGGTACCGACCGTCTCCGAACTCTCCGTAGGGCCGTGAAGGGCATCCTCGCCAAGCAAGGGCTGCGAAGCTTTAACTCTGTCGAAGTAACTAATATCGTCTCAAAACGATTTCTCGGCATTCCTTTCCTGCGAATTGTCGCCCACTTGCGCCACATTCAGGAAAGCTCGGCGCTCATCCTTACCAAGGACTTCGTCTTGAGAATGCCGGGCGCCGTTGCGCCAGAATTTGCGATCGCCGGTAGCGAGCAACACGCAGTGGCCCAGTAGGCCACCGCGAAATAACGTTCGCGGAAATTTGCGGGAGCTAGGAAAATGAAATCAGTACGCGTTTCGCTTGCTTTTCTTACACTTTTCTTTCTTGCGGTCCCAATGCTCCATGCTCAGGACTTGTCCAAGTACCGCGTCTTTTCCCTCGGATCCAGCCTGGCTACCGTCCTGAAGCATACGGATCAGAAGATCGAGGACGTAAAGCTCATTCACGCTTCTCCCGCCCTGATTCAGGACTTGACGTGGTGGCCGCCCAGCCTCCCTGGCATGCCGTACCGCGCCGATACCGTAGAGCAGATTCAGTTTTCCTTTTGCAATTCTGCACTCTACAAGATCGCGGTGACTTACGACCGGAGTTCCACCGAAGGACTTACCCGCGAAGACCTCGTGAAGTCTCTGTCCTTGAAATACGGCCCAGCAGTTATCGTAACGGCCGTCGCCGATACCGCAACAAAGGAGCAATACGACGCGCGGGAAGAGCCCATCGCTTCGTGGGAAGACTCACAATCTTCCGTGAACCTTGTCGGCTCCGGTTTCTCCGGCGGCTTTAACCTTCTTATCGCTTCGAAGCGCCTCAACGCCGAGGCGGAACTGGCCCTCGCCGAGGCCGCCAGACTCGACAAACAGCAAGGACCCCAAAGAGAAGCAGACCGTCAAAAGAAGGAAATCGACGACCTCGAACTGACCCGTCAGAGAAACCAAAAAAGCTTCCGTCCCTAATTTTGGGCCGAGAGAATTTGCGCGGTCAGGCGGGCTGGACACCATCCGAGCAAGCAGCCACTCCCAGACGAACGTCCAATCAACACGACGCGAATTACGGTTTATTCGCCCGGCACCGTAGATTTTTCCGCCTCTCCAACTGAGGCAGCCCAGCGCCGCCGAATCGCCGCTATAAGCCCTTCCTTATCCTTTTGGAGTTCCTTCACCAGCGCTTCGTTCCCGGTGTCTTCGTGCGCCGCCGCCCACAACACCATCTCCGCCATCACCGGTGCCAGGTCGATTCCTTTCGCCGTCAGCCGGTAAACCACTTTGCGCCCATCGGACGGATCTCGCTCCGTGCTGATAATTCCATACGCTTCCAGCTTCCGCAGGCGGTCCGCCAAAATATTCGTCGCGATTCCCTCGTAAGACTCCAGGAACTCCTTATAGCTGCGAAATCCCCTCAGCATCATGTCGCGGATGATCAGCAGCGACCAGCGGTCCCCCAGCATCTCCACAGAAGCATTCAAGGGACACCCCGACCGCCGCCTTAAGCTCTGCTTGCCACTCGCCATCTTTCCAAGCTAACATATTTTCACTTGCAATTAAAAAGTGATTTCGCCAGACTCGCTCTCATGGCGATAATCTCTGGTCGATCCATCGTTGTGCCCATCTCCGCGAAAAGCGTCGACCATTCCCCCAAGGAGCAATGAATGAGCGGTGTTCGATTACTCGTAGGCACACGCAAAGGCGTCTTCGTCCTCACTTCCGATGGCAAGCGCGAACGTTGGGACGTCAGCGGCCCGCACTTCGCCGGCTGGGAGATCTACCACATGAAGGCCTCCCCTGCCGACCCCAATCGCCTCTACGCCTCGCAGTCCACCGGTTGGTTCGGCCAGCTGATTCAGCGCTCCAACGACGGCGGGAAAACGTGGGAGCCAGTCGGCAATAAATTCATCTACGACGGCGAACCTGGCACCCACAAGTGGTACGACGGCACCCCGCATCCCTGGAAGTTCGCGCGCGTATGGCACCTCGAACCCTCCCTCACCGATCCCGACACGGTGTACGCGGGCGTGGAAGACGCCGCGTTATTTCGCACCACCGACGGCGGCCAGAATTGGGAGGAGCTTCCCGGACTCCGCACTCACAGTTCCGGCCCGTCCTGGCAACCCGGCGCGGGCGGGTTGTGCCTGCACACCATCCTTCTCGATCCGCAACATCCCGATCGCATCTTCATCGCCATCTCCGCCGCGGGTGCTTTCCGCAGCGACGATGCCGGTAAAACGTGGACGCCAATCAACCAGGGCCTGAAATCCGAGGGCATTCCAAATCCCACCGCCGAGGTCGGCCACTGCGTTCATCGCATCGCCATGCACAAATCGCGTCCCGGCGTGCTCTTCATGCAAAAACATTGGGACGTCATGCGCAGCGACAACGCCGGCGATTCCTGGCACGAGGTCAGCGGCGATCTACCGACCGACTTCGGTTTCCCCATCGATGTGCACGCCCACGAGGCGGACACCATCTACGTGGTCCCCATCAAAAGCGATTCCGAGCATTTTCCTCCCGACGGCAAGCTCCGTGTCTACCGCAGCAAGAGCGGAGGAAACGAATGGGAGCCGCTGACCAAGGGCCTCCCGCAGCGCGACTGCTACGTCAACGTCCTCCGCGACGCCATGGCCGTGGACACCTTGGACTCCTGCGGCGTATATTTTGGAACGACAGGCGGACAGGTGTACGCGTCGGCGGATGCAGGCGACAGTTGGAATCCGATCGTCCGCGATCTCCCCGCCGTACTTTCCGTCGAGGTCCAAACGCTGGCATGATTCGCGTCCTGCTTCCGGCACACTTGAAAACGCTCGCGCGCGTCAGCGGCGAGGTGCAAGTCGATGTTGCCGGGCAGCCCACGATAGTCTCCGTCCTCGACGCGATCGAAGCCAGCTACCCGATGTTGCAAGGAACGATTCGCGATCACGTTACGCAAGAGCGCCGACCATTCGTCCGCTTCTTCGCCTGTGAAGAGGACTATTCGCTCGAACCACCGGAGACGCCTCTGCCCAGTGCCGTCGCGCAGGGCGCCGAGCCTTTTCTCATCGTGGGCGCCATGGCCGGAGGCTAGCTTCACCGCATCGCTCAAGCGCTCCTTCGTATAATTCCGAGCGCGCAGTTGACCCGGGGAACGTGACTCTTCTGCGGTTTGTGTGAACGTAACGATCGGACCTTTCGCAGTTAAATCGCGCTTCAACAAGGAGTTCTCATGGAAATAATTCCGTACGTTTTCTTCAACGGCCAGTGCGCAGCAGCCATCAAGTTTTACGAAAAGGTTTTCGGAGGAAAAGTCCAAGGGTTGATGACCTACGGCGATTCCCCAGCCGCCAAGGACTTTCCACCCGATCAAAAGGACAAAATCATCCACGCCCGGCTGGATGTGGGCCATTCGGTGCTGATGGCTTCGGATGCTACTCCAGAGCACCATGCACCGCCGCAAGGCTTTAGCCTTTCCGTCAGTGTCAAGGATCCTGCCGAAGCCGAGCGCGTCTTCGACGCCCTTGCCGAAAACGGCACCATCCAAATGCCCATCGCGCAGACCTTCTGGTCCGTCCGCTTCGGCATGCTCACGGATCAGTTCGGCATGCCGTGGATGGTCAATTGCGAACAAGCCGCCTCAACAGCGAGCAGGTAGCGCGCCGCGAGATCATCCGCGCTGAATCGCCACGCTGAATCGCGTTCGCGTCGGCGACCCGCTATTTTCTCATGTACTTTGTTCGACGTACATCGCTTCGCTGCTCTGGCTCGGCCTTTACCTTCGCGGTCCGGGCACTGCGGGCGTTCGTTCCTCTTTGTAAAGCGAGTTGATCAAATGTGCCGAAATATAAAAACGCTCTTCAATTTCGATCCGCCAGTCACCGATGAGGAAGTCCGCGCGGCTTCGATCCAATTCGTCAGAAAAATCACCGGCTTCAACAAGCCCTCCAAGGCCAACGAAGAAGCCTTCCACTCGGCCATCGACGAAATTGCTGCCGTCTCGAACCGCCTCCTCCGGTCCCTTGAAACCAACTCCCCGCCCAAGAATCGCGAGGAAGAAGCCGCCAAAGCCAAGGCCCGCGCCGCCGAGCGCTTCGCCAACTAGAGCACGTTTCCCGCCCTCCCCTTATTCCGCGGGCCATTTTGCACAGGTCCCGATGCGCAGTAGGGGCGGGGCTTGCTCCGCCCTCTCCGCTGGCGCCCTGGCGTAAATCGTCTTTTTGTTTCGCAATTCCTTCTTTCCAGGCTTTTAGGCGGTACCGATCTTTGTTCCCTCGCTCTTGTCCAACACGAAAATAAGCCATTTTTCGTAGGACTCAGCCCTAACCATCACAGTATTTGCTTCATCCAATCGAAACCGTGGTGGCTTAAGTGGTTTTTCTAAACGGGGGAATCCAATGACTTCTTTTGTCTTAAATGGCAAGCCTGTTCAGGTGGACGTCGATCCATCCACTCCGCTTCTCTGGGTGCTACGCGAATCGCTCAACCTGACTGGAACAAAATACGGCTGCGGCATGGCCCTCTGCGGCGCCTGCACGGTGCATCTCGATGGCGAGGCTATTCGCTCGTGTGTTGCGCCGTTGTCCCGCGTCGCCGGCAAGCATGTCAAAACCATCGAAGGCTTGTCCGACAATCTCAGTCACCCTCTCCAGCGCGCCTGGATCGAGATCGATGTCCCTCAATGCGGCTACTGCCAGTCGGGCCAGATCATGAGCGCCGCCGTGCTGCTCGCGAAAATTTCCAAGCCCACCGACAAAGACATCGACGAAGCCATGTCCGGCAACATCTGCCGTTGCGGCACCTATCCCAGAATCCGCCGCGCCATTCATCGCGCCGCGGAACTAGCGACCAGCAAAGCCGCGGCGCGTGAACCGGCCATCACGGCCAATGAAATTTCCGCGGGTGAACTTGCCGCGGGTGCGGAGGTTTCCCGGTGAGCGCCCCCGCGATTCTCGACCGTCGCACTTTCCTTAAGACCAGCGCTGCCGCGGGTGGCGGCCTCGTCGTTGCCTTCTACATTCCGGGCTCCGCGGCCGCCCTTTCCGCGCAAGCCTCCAAACCCCAGCCGCTTCTTCCGTTCGCCTACGTGAAAATTGCTCCCGACGAGACCATCACTATTGTCTCCAATCACTCCGAAATGGGCCAGGGCGTTTACACCAGCCTGCCCATGCTCCTGAACGAAGAACTCCAGGCCGACTGGTCCAAGATCCGCGTTGAGTCGGCGCCTGTCGATGCCATGTACAACCATCCGATCTTCGGCATACAAATAACCGGAGGAAGCACCACGACCGCCGCCGAGTGGGATCATTATCGCCAACTGGGCGCGGCCGCTCGTTTCGTCTTGGTCACGGCAGCCGCGCAGCAGTGGAAGGCAGACGCAAATACCTGCCGAGTCGAAAAAGGCGTCGTGATTCACACCCCGACCTCCAAGAAAGCGACCTACGGTTCTCTGGCTGCAGTCGCCGCGACGCTTCTCGTTCCTGCTGACGTTCCACTGAAAGATCCAAAAACTTTCACGCTTATCGGCAAACCAACACGCCGTCTGGATACACCTTCAAAGACAAACGGCACCGCGCAGTTCGGCCTCGACGTCACGCTCCCCGGAATGCTCACCGCTGTCATCGCACGCTCTCCGGTTTTTGGCGGCAAGGTCGTGAGCTTCGACGCCACTGAAGCGCGGCAAGTCCCCGGTGTGAAAGCCGTCGTCCAGTTCCCCACCGGAGTCGCCGTGATTGCCTCGCGCTTTTGGCCGGCGAAATTAGGCCGCGACAAACTCAAAATCAAATGGGACGAAGGCGATAACGCGAATCTATCGACCACCAGGATGCTGGCCGATTTTTCCACGCAATCCGCATCTCCCGGCTCGCTCGCCAAGAAAACCGGCGATCCGCAGTCCGCTCTAGCCTCCGCCGCCAAGAAAATCACCGCGGAGTACGACGTTCCTTACCTGGCTCACGCCATGATGGAGCCGCTCAACTGCGTGGTGGATCTTCGCGCCGGCAGTTGCGAAATCTGGACGGGCACGCAATTTGAAACCGTAGACCGTGCAAACGCTGCCAAGACCGCGGGACTTCCCCCGGAAAAGGTGCAAATCCACACCACACTCCTTGGTGGCGGATTCGGGCGTCGTGCGAATCCCTCTTCCGATTTCGTCATCGAAGCGGTACAAGTCGCGAAAGTCGCGAAAGCTCCCGTGAAAGTTGTCTGGACCCGCGAAGACGACATCCGGGGCGGCTGGTACCGCCCGATGTGGCACGATCGTTTCGCCGCGGGCCTCGACGCCAACGGAAATCCGGTGGCGTGGACGCACACGATTGTCGGTCAGTCCATCATGGCCGGAACGCCGTTTGAGTCCCTCATGATCAAGGATGGCGTCGATTCCGCGTCGGTCGAAGGCGCCTCCGACTTGCTCTACGGCATTCCGAACCTTCAAGTCGATTTGCATTCGCCCAAAATCGGAGTGCCCGTGCAGTGGTGGCGTTCCGTCGGTCACTCGCACACCGGATTTTCCGTCGAGGCATTTTTCGACGAGGTCGCGCACGCCGGCGGCAAGGATCCGTATCAGCTTCGGCGCACGCTGCTGGCCAAGCAGCCGCGCATGCTCGCGGTTCTCGATCTCGCCGCGGAAAAAGCCGGCTGGAGCAAGTCCGGCGCGAGCAAGCCACTGCCGAAAGGCGTCGGCCGCGGCATCGCCACTCATTTTTCGTTCGACAGTTACGTCGCGCAAGTGATCGAAGCTTCCGTCGAAAAGGACGGCAACGTCCGCGTGCATCGCGTGGTCTGCGCCGTCGATTGCGGCCGCGTCGTGAATCCCGACACCGTCAAAGCCCAAATGGAAGGCGGCATCATCTTCGCTTTGACCGCCGCGCTGAAAACCGAAATCACGCTCGAAAATGGCCGCGTGCAGCAAAGTAACTTCCACGACTATCCCATGCTGCGCATCTACGAGGCTCCCGCGATCGAGGTGTACATCGTGCCGAGCGAAGAAAAGCCGACCGGCGTAGGCGAGCCAAGCGTACCTCCCGTCGCGCCCGCGTTATCGAACGCCATCTTCGCCGTGACCGGGAAGCGCGTCCGCCGCTTGCCGATCCGCAGCAGCGACCTGGTCGGGAAAGGAGCCGCCAACTCGTGAACCACACATCTCGCGGATTTCGCCGGCTGTCCACTGTGCTTGTTGCCATCTTGTGCGCTCTCGTGGCGGCGGCATTTTTTCACGCCGATCGCAATGTCATCGCCGGCAGCGCGACAGGTTCCGCAAACTCCAACGCGCCAGCCGCGAAGGCTGGCGACGCGAAACCCGACGCGGCCGCTTCGCAAGCCGCGTTTCTCCAGGTCTATAAAGTCCTGGTTTCGCCGCGCTGCCAAAATTGCCATCCAATCGGTGACGCGCCGTTGCAGGGCGACGATAGCCACGTCCACATCCAGAATGTGAAGCGCGGCGCCGACGGTCACGGCGTGACCGCTATGCGCTGCGACACCTGCCATCAGGATCACAATTTGCAGGGCGTCCACATGCCGCCGGGAAATCCCAAGTGGGCCTTGCCACCGCCGGAACACAAAATGGTTTTCGTCGGCCGCCCGCCGGGCGCACTCTGCCGCCAGTTAAAAGATCCGAAACAAAATGGCGGTCGATCCCTCGAGCAACTCTTCGATCACGTCGCCCACGACGACCTGGTCGGCTGGGGATGGGATCCCGGCGACGGAAGATCGCTCCCACCCCTCTCTCGCGACGAGACCTCCAAGGCCATGCGCACCTGGATCGACGGCGGCGCCGCCTGCCCAGAGTAAGAATCAGTGATAAATGGAATTCGATGAACTGTGGCCCCCACCGACGGCTGTAGTGGCCGATCTTTAGATCGGTCCGGAGTCTGTCATCCCGAGCTCCCGCGAGGGATCTGCTTTTCTCTCCAAGATCGGCTGCGATGCGACGTTGAACGGCAATTAAGAGAGGTAATGAAGCGTCTGCTCGATTAGTTTTTTCGTGGGCGCGTATGGATCGCCCGGAGCGTCATACTCCATGGAGAAATATCCGCGGTAGTGCGCAGCCTTAGCGATATCGAAGGTCTTCTGCAAATCGATAGTGAATTGTTTTCCGTGATCGTCAACTTCGCCATCTTTGACATGGCTAATGCAGTAGGCGCGTTGGAACATCTCTCGAACCGCGCGGTAATTAAAATCCGGATCGCCGTTTAGCGCCGAATTCGCGAAATCCGGCAACGCACGCAAGTACGGGTGATGCACCGCGTCGATCACTTTCACGATGAAGAACGCGTCTTCGCTGACAGGGTCGTCGTTCTCCAAGGTGACGACTATATTCTTGCGGCTGCCGTAATCGGCCACTTCGCGCAGCGCCTCCGCCGCTCGTTCCACGTCCGGCTTCGAATTCGCCGCACTGTTGATGTGCGGCCGGACGCTGGGTGAGCCCACCTCGACGGCCACGTCGATCCACTTTTTCGTGATGTCGATCGCTTTCTTGCGCGCGGCGGCATCCACATCGTAGAAGCTTGGCTCAACGTGCGTGGGAATGTTGACGACGTGCACGTTTTCTTTCTGCAGCGCCTCGCGGAACTTGTCAAGATAGGCAGAATCGGTGGAGGAGAAATGTTGCGCGAGCGGCTCGATATTGTGCACGCCGAATTTGGCAACCACCTCGGCGGGGAACTGAGTTAAGTCCATGCCCGGCTGCTGCGAATTGCGATCGCGATTGTGGGGAGCATTGATGTAAGCGCGAAAGGGGTAGGACGCGACCGCGATGCGGTCGCGTGGCGCCGTGGGAAATGCGATGTGTGGCACGGATTGTGCCGCCGCCAGAGCGCTCCGTGAGTTCGCTGCGAGAATGCCGCCCGCGGTGATCGCCGAGATTTTTTCGATAAAGCTGCGTCGAGTCACGCGCAGGGCACCCTTGCCGGCTCTTTGACTAACGCAAGTCACCATAGGTCCTCGAAGGCTTCCACTAGACGAGTTGCGAGGTGCAATGCCCGCAGCGCCTTGCCGCGATGGGAATCGACATCGCGCACTGAGGGCAGTCTTTCGTGGTGGGCGGAGCCGACGGCGCTGGCTTGTTGACCCAGTGATTCACCAACTGAATGATGAGGAATACGCAGAACGCCACAATTACGAAGTTGATGATGGTGTTCAGGAAAACGCCGTAGTTCACAGTCGGCGCGCCGGCTTTCTTCGCGTCCGCCAGGCTGCTGAACGGCGTCTCGCCCAGATTGATGAAAAGATTTTGGAAATCGACGTGATTCAAGGCGTGTCCGATAGGAGGCATCAGGATATCGTCCACAAGCGACGACACGATTTTGCCGAACGCCGCGCCGATGATCACGCCGACCGCCAGGTCCAGTACGTTCCCGCGCATCACGAAGGCTTTGAATTCTTTCAGCATGCAGGCTCTCCTCAGACTGGGTTAACGGTGGCCCGAATTATAGCGGACGCGCCGCGACAGTCTATAGGGGAACCTTCGCGGTCAAACCGGGGAGAATTAACGAGGGCGAAGAATCAAAACGGAACCCACCAAGCCACGCAAAACCAGAACAAGTCCCGCCACCGCAAATAACTTTCCGACCCACAGAAACGGTGCGCGCGCGATGGCGAGCATCACCATGCCCAGAAGTATAAGCGAGAGTCCACGAGTCCAGCGTTCCCCACGCAACCACGCGCGGCCCGGACGGTAAAACGCGTACGCGCCCCAAACAATCAGCGCCACGCTCAGGATCATCCACGGCGCGGTGCGGCGGTCAACGAAGATTCGTCCCGTGATGCCCAACCACACGACGAGCGCGCCGAGCAGCACAAAGAGTATTTCGATGACCATGCGAAGCAGGCGGTCAGGTGTGAGCATTGCGATTCACCAAATCGCGGCTACAGCGTACAGCCGCGACCTTTAGGAGACGCGCTCGATGCGTACCTTGTTCAGCGTCACAGGGGTGCGCGGGCGGTCGTTGGAATCTCGCGGCACCTTCGAGATTTTGTCGGCTACGTCTTGCCCTTCCACGACCTCACCGAAGATCGAGTGCTTGTTGTCGAGCCAGGGAGTGGCGGCCACAGTGAGAAAAAACTGGCTGCCGTTGGTGCCCGGTCCGGCGTTGGCCATCGAGAGTTTGCCGGCCTTGTTGTGCTTTAGCGACGGATGAAATTCATCCGGAAAGGTGTAGCCCGGTCCGCCGCGGCCATCACCCCGTGGGCAGCCGCCCTGAATCATGAAATCCGGAATGACGCGGTGGAAGGTCAGTCCATCGTAGTAATTTTTCTTTTGCTTCTGGCCCGTGCGTTCATCGATGAACTCTTTGGTGCCTTCCGCCAGGCCGATGAAATTCGCCACGGTCTTCGGCGCCTTGTCTTCCAACAAGTGGATAACAATATTGCCCTGAGATGTTTCAAAAATGGCGTACGTACCTGCGGGTCGCGTCATGAAATCTCCTTGAGTGGTCCAATTCATCGTACATGAGGCCCAGCCAACCGCGCCAGTTTGAGCGCTGAAACGGCCGAGGGCAGCTCGCAGAAGATAATTGTGTGGAATTCCAAGTCCCACACGTAGGGGCACGGCACGCCGTGTCCGTCCGATCTCGCCAACCCCAAAACGCACCCAGAATACTCTGTGCAACCGGACGTATTAGGACTGAGGCGCTGCCGGTGGAGTAGCCGGCGGTGCGGACGGCGCCGTCGCGGGCGCGCCAGCGGGAGCCGAAGTCGCTGATGGCAGCGGTTTGAAATCGCTCCACTTGATCACCAGCCTGATTGGAAAATCCCCATCCTTCAAATGCAACGTCTCATCGGCGCGCTCGTAGTTCGGGAACCAATATTTCCCATCAACATTTTCGCGGTATGTTTCAAATGTCGTGAACGGCATCGTGGCAAGCTTGACGTCGCCCAGTTCGTTCACCCACCGTCCATAGGTCTTCACGACTTCCAGATATTTGGTATCCACCCACACGATGCCGTCCAGGTACGCATGCGTGCGATCAAGCGCCTTGGGCTTCACCTGAAAAATGTACGCGTCTATCTCGTCGATTTGTTCCTGCCCGATATATTTCAGGTCATATTTCGCAAGCTGCCCGGAGTTCAGCGGGAATTGCGGGATCCGCTCAAGTTCCTTTACGTCCTCCGGCTCCAGCGCGAACACATGCAACGTCGACTGCGGGTGTTCGATCACCTTGTTCACGATCCTTCCGTCGGGAGTGCGGATCGTCTCGCTGACCATCAGAAATTGTCCCGAGAGTCTTCCCTGGCGATCGAACTCGTCGATACGAATGGTTTTGCGAGCGCCGTAACTTGGACGGACGGCCACATATTCGTCCTCTTTCGCGGCAAATTTCTTGATGATTTCTTCGGGAGGAAGCGAGGGCGGCTCCGCGGATTCCGGCGTGTTTCCCAGGCGCTTCACATTATGCTCGGGAGGCGGCGCCATGGGCGCCTGTGATTCCTGGGCTACGACGACGCGTCCGCACATCCACAAAGCGGCGGCCAAACACGCGACGCGCAAAACCGGAGAGCTTGCAATTCGTACCGCGGTATTCACATCTGAGTGCATATCGATTTGGATGCGGGCGAAGGGCCGGAAGCAGCCTGAGACTTCACGGCGCG